>Ga0255347_1000373_pt1 | contig 83503 bp, 89 predicted proteins | sample wastewater_treat_2_FD_192479 | JGI IMG/M metagenome (GOLD analysis project Ga0255347, IMG submission 192479) | Wastewater microbial communities from Lulu Island WWTP, Vancouver, Canada - plant24 | ecosystem: Engineered > WWTP > Wastewater > Unclassified | place: Canada: Vancouver, British... | reverse complement strand
GCACTGCCGCTATGCGTTCTTCATCTGTTAGCTTACTTCCTCTTGACATAAAATAACCCCCTTACAGCTTTCACACGCTTTTGTTTTTTCGTGTGTCTACTTTAAGGGGATTATATCACAAAGCGCTCAGGGGCATTTTGATTTATTCGGGTAAATCAAAATTTAGCGCGTATGCGCTAAGTTGATAGTTGAAAGTTGAGAGTTGAGAGTTAATGTGTTCGCTTCGCTCACAATATTTAAATATTGTCGCCGCAGGCGACTCCACAACTTTCAACTCTAAACTCTCAACTCTAAACTCAAATCCAAAAACGCCAATGCTGCAAAAACGATGATAATCAGCCGTATAACCTTCAGCACCAGCTCTGCGGTGCGCTCGTGGGGCGTTCCCAACGTGAACAGGGCTATCACTGCTCCGCCGTCAAGGTTGCGGAAGGGCAGCATATTGTACGCCGCCGCACACAGGTTCAGCACGGGAAAGGTACCGCCGCAGCCGATAAGCTTCATGGCTGCAAACACCAGTATATTGACGGCAGGGCCTGCTAAAAGCACAAAAAGGCTTCGCATCACAGGCTCCGCGCCTGTGCGGACAGTCTCCATGCGGATACCTGCGGCACCGAAGCTTACCGACGAGAGCCTTCCCCCTGTCAGTCCGAGAGCAAGTATATGTCCGGATTCATGGAGGGCGCAGGTGGTATAGAATGCCAGTATAAGCGTGCTGTCGCGGAAAAGGAACACAAGGGCGTTGAACACAAGGAATGAGAACTCAACTCTGAGGGTGACGCCCCTGAGCTTAAAGCTTATCAAGGAGAGCAACTCCCAGGTCGATCGGGTTGGGCATTATATCCCTGCTGTCGGAAGCAAGGGAGCGGAGCCTGCCGAACAGTGCTCCCGTCACCTGGGGGTAAAGCATATTCCCCGCGAAAAACGCCGCCGCAAGCAGAATACACACCACCGCCTGAAAGGCGATAATATCGTCGGCTTTTCCTTTTTTCTTCCGTGCTGTCTCTGCCGTCAGTGCCTCCACAGTGTCCTCCTCCGCAGTCATATCCTCAGTCTCTTCCATAATATCACCTCTGTAAATACTATGCGAAAATTTGCGGAAAATGCAGAATTATCCATGTTTTTTGCAGCTGTGAATGCTCATAATAGCTTTGCGGAGCGATCCGCACCAACAAAATCAGAGGTAAATGCTTATGAAGATAAAACCATACGCTGCACTGCTGACTGCGGCTGTGATGCCATGTTCGGCGGTATATGCTGCCGACAGCACAAAAATAGGCTACGGTCAGGGAACGGCAACGGACGATAAGAACCGGCCCGTTGACGCAGTGCAGTTCAACAGCCGATACGGCGACCTTGATGCCTTCGCCCTGTCGGAGGATGAAAAGCGGATAATCATCACCTTTGATCAGGGCTATGAAAACGGCTATACCGCAAAGATACTTGACACACTGAAGGAGAAGGACGTTCAGGCTATATTCTTCCTGACAGGTCCTTATGCAAAAACGGAGAGCGCACTGGTGCAGAGAATGATAGACGAGGGGCATATCCTCGGAAATCACGGCATGACCCATGCAAGTCTGCCTACCCTCTCTGATGAGAACGCAAAGGAAGAGATAATGTCCCTCCACAACTACGTCATGAACAACTACGGCTATCAGATGCAGTACTTCCGCTGTCCCTGCGGCGAGTACTCCGAAAAGGCGCTTGAGACTGCTCAAAACTGCGGTTACAAGACCCTTTTCTGGAGCAGTGCCTATGTGGACTGGAAGACCGATCAGCAGCCCTCTCCACAGGAGGGACTTCAGAAGCTGACTGAGTCTGCCCACGGCGGCGAGATACTGCTCCTCCACTCCGTATCCTCAACGAATGCGGAGATACTGGGCGGCCTGATAGACAGCTTCAGAGCAATGGGATATACTGTATAAAAACAAAACAGAGCCCTAATAAAAGAATTAAGGGAAGCACTTTTTCAAAAGGGCTTCCCTTAAAATTATGTACAAGATTTATGTGTTTAACGCGATATACCAAGATTTCAATTCAGCATCAGTAGTCCTTTTTCTTGCCGCAGACCTTGCAGACCTTGGACAGGAGCTTGAAGTCTCCGCCGCAGTATATGCACTTTCCTGCTGCCTTTCGGCTGGCGACTACGGTCTCGTAGTAAGCAGGGAAATTCACGGCATTGTCGGCAAGGTTAGCCCATGATATGGTGGTGAGCTTGGGACAGTCCGTAAAGCCGCCGCTCACCTTTTTGAGGGAAGCGGGGAGCCTTATGCTCTCAAGGTTGACACAGCCGCTGAAATCGCCTATGGCGGTGACGCCTGCGGGAATATCAAGAGCTCTGAGACCTGTACAGCCGCGTAAGCCGTCCACGCTGAGGACTCCGCCCGGTATCTCTATACTGCGCAGAGCAGTGCAGTTCTGGAATGATGATGCACCCAGGGACTTTATGGTCTTGGGAAGCCCCACAGCGGCGAGAGCGGAGCAGTTTGCGAAGGTACACTCCTCGATAAGTGATACGCCTTCGGGAATGATAACACGCTCTATCTGCTCACAGCCCGAGAAAGCGTACTTGCCTATCTGTGTTACATATTTGGGTATATCTATAGCCTTCAGGCTCTTGCAGCCCGAGAAGGCAAATGCGCCTATCTCGGTGAGAAGGTCGGGGAGCTCAACGGAGGTGAGCGCCGAGCAGTCTGCAAAGAGGCAGTCGGTTATATGCCTCAGCTGAGGGGGGAGCACCAGCTCCGTAAGGGAGGTACAGCCGCGGAAAGCCCATGTCCCCAGAGTCTTTATGCTGTCGGGGAACTTTATCTCCTCCAGAGCCGTACAGCCGCGGAAGGCGTAGCCGCCTATCTCCTCCACCTTGTCGTGTATGATGACCTTTTTCAGTGTGGTGTTGTTCTCAAAGACGTTATCGCCTATTTTATGGACATTCCCGGGGATAGTCACCTCTTCGGAGCTGCCCTTGTAGGCGGTGAGGACACCCTCGTTTACTTCAAAGTCATTGCTGTTTTTCTTTACGGCTTTGACCTTTTTTGCCACATCTCTGTGCTGAGAGCGGTATTTTTTTATTGCTTTGTCAACTACAAACGGTGTACTGCAGTGCGGACAAACCCAAGCGTCCTTAGTGCTGTCAACTTCAACGGTCTTATTGCAGCTTGTGCAGATAGCATTTACTAATGGCATACAGATCCCCCTTATTATGTCATAATTTTATATTATAATTGTACCACTTCGACGGTGAGATGTCAACGAATTTACCGCAATTCCGACAAAATAAACATAAGATATTGCGATGATTTGTGCTGAATGTATATCAGGGCACAAAAAAAGAGCTGCATAAAGCAGCCCTTTTGTGGTACAATTTTTGATCAAAGCATGGAGGCTCTGAGCTCCTCGCCGCTGAGTCTTGAAAGGTATGCAGGGGGAACGTCGAAAGCTGTCTTGCAGCCTGTTGCGCCCTCAGCCTTCATTCTTGCAAGAGCTCTTGCGAAGCAGATGAGCACGCTTGCTGTGAACTCGGGGTTGGACTCCAGTTTCAGTGAATACTCGATCATCTGGTGAGTCTTCTCGCCGTCGCCTGTGAGACCGCTTCTCATTACGAAGCCGCCGTGAGGCATCTTGTTGTGCTTTGCGTCGAACTCCTCCTCGGTGATGAAGTTTACAGTTGTATCGTACTGATCGAAGTAGTTCTTCATGGTCTTGATGTCGTTCTCGATCTTAGCAAGGTCAGCGCCCTCCTCGGGAACTACCCAGCACTCTCTCAGGTGCTTCTGACGAGTTGTCAGCTCAGGCTGGCTGCCGCTGCGGACAGCTTCCATAGCGGACTCAACGGGAACTGTGTACTGGATGCCTCTTTTTACGCCCTCAACGCGGCGGATAGCGTCTGAGTGACCCTGGCTTACGCCCTTGCCCCAGAATGTGTAGCTCTTGCCGTTGGGAAGGATAGACTCTGCATAGAGTCTGTTCAGTGAGAAGAGACCGGGATCCCAGCCCAGAGAGATGAATGCAAGGTGACCGTTTTCCTTTGCAGCCTTGTCAACGTTTGCAAAGTGCTCGGGGATCCTTGCGTGAGTGTCGAAGCTGTCGATAACATTGAACAGCTTAGCCATTTCGGGAGTCTGCTTGGGAAGGTCGGTAGCGCTTCCGCCGCAGATTATCATAACGTCGATGTCATTTGTCATTTTCTCAGCATCTGCAATGCTGTAAACCTTTACACCCTCTGTAAGGGGCTTTACTGTGGAAGGGTCGCGGCGTGTGAAGATGCCTGCCAGCTCCATATCGTCGTTCTGACGGATAGCCAGCTCAACGCCCTTGCCGAGATTGCCATATCCTGAGACACCTATTCTGATTTTTTCCATATGGAAATACCTCCTTTGAAATACTGTGCTCGCCATTGAACACAGCTTAAATACATTATAGCACCTTTTTTCAGAGTTGTAAAGCATCAAATCAGAATTTTGCTTTGCAAAATTCTGATTTGAGCCATTAGCCGTCAGCCGTCAGCTGTTAGCCATAAGCAATAAAGCAGGGGCGGATATTATCCGCCCCATAATAAAGCGGCGAAGCCGCTTCCTATTGGCTGAAAGCTAAAGGCTGACGGATAATAATTTTGCAAAGCAAAAATATTATCTGCGCTTCTTTTTTACCTTGTGCTTCAGCAGCACCAGTCCTGTCAGGGCTGCTGCCTTGGCAGCGGTGACAGCCACCTTTTTCGGGTCTATCTTTGTGCGTATGTTCTGGGGAACGTCCTGTGCGGTGTCCAGAGTGCCCTTGCCGGCGGTCTTCATGGAGCCGCCCTCAACGTGCAGTACGCCGAAATCCTTGCTGAATTCCATTATTTCTCCTCCGTTATTGGCTCTGCGATGAGGAACTTTATCTTCTTGCCCTCATCTGTGAACATCTTCTCATGCTCGGTTACGAAGTTCTCATAGGGGCTCTCTGCGTGGAGGTCCCATGTCTTGTACTTTATCCTGAAGCCTGCCTCCTCGAAGTACTCGAAGGACTCCTCAAAAAGCTCATCGTCATCGGTCTTGAACCACAGCTCGCCGCGGAGGAACTTCTTATAGTTCACCAGCTGACGGGTGTGGGTGAGACGGCGCTTCTTGTGCTTTTTCTTGGGCCAGGGGTTGCAGAAGTTGATATATATGCGGTCTGCGCGGTCGTTCTCGTCCCATGCCAGCTCAAGGCGCTCGATGTTCTGTATGGCTATGCGCACATTGTCGGGAGCCACGCCCTTTTCCTCATAGGCAGCCTCCAGCTTGCGCTTTGCCAGCACCAGCATCTCATTCTTGATGTCCATGGCTATGAAGTTAGCTTCGGGGTGGGCGGGAGCCGCCTGTGATATGAAGCCGCCCTTTCCGCAGCCCAGCTCCACATAGAGGGGCTTGTCAGGCTCGGCGAAGAGCTCTCTCCAGTGACCTATCTGCTTCTGGGGCTCATGTATGTAAAAGGGACAGGCCTCCAGCTCGGGCTTTGCCCAGGGTTTGTGACGTATTCTCATAAGCTGCCTCCCTGTTTCAGGCTATTACCATCTTTTTCTTGCCCTTTTTATTGCGGGGGTATTCCTGTATGCGTGAGACATAATCGGCATTGACGATCTGCTTCTGACCGTTCTTGTCCTCTATCTCTACCCAGTTGTCCTCAATGGCTGTTACAGTGCCTGTAACGCCTGATGCAGAAGAAGTGTATATTACGACTTCCTTGCCGATATATTTTTTAATAAGCTCATTCATGATGCGTTCTCCTTTGTTTCGTTTTAAGCGGTTCCTGCGTGCATTCCTGACCTGACGGAGCTTTCTTGCCCTTGCAGCAGGCAGCAGGATACATAGGATTATGATAAAATAAAGATACCAGAATTGCATAAAAGTCATCCTTTTCAGAAAGTCTTGGGATCACCATATATTATAACAGCTTATTTATATTTTGTCAATTGATAATAATAATGCTGAAATCACTGGACAAGTGATGAGCTATGTGTTATAATAGATGTGTTGTTTGGAAACTCCCCTTTAATCCGATCCCGTGAGGTCGGCAAGGTGCGTTATTTGATACTCTATAACTATAACTGTAGCTATAGCTATAACTGTAAGTATGCTCCCTGCCGCGCGGGGAGCATTTTTTGTTGGAAGGTGAACTGTATGGAGACAAAGCGCGTCATAATGGACGATAAGGCTGTTGCAAGAGCTATCGCCCGTATCTCATATGAGATAATCGAGCGCAACAAGGGCACTGAGGAGCTCTGTATCGTGGGCATATTCTCAAGGGGAGTGCCCCTGGGCAGAAGGATAGCCGCAAAGCTCTCTGAGCTGGAGAAGAATGAGGTACCCTTCGGTGCTCTGGATATAACTCCCTACCGTGACGACAGCCGCTCCTCCGCAGAGACCGACAAGACGGATATATCCTTCGACATAACCGACAGGAACGTTGTCATCGTCGATGACGTAATATTCACGGGAAGAAGCTCCCGCGCAGCCATCGACGCCCTTATAAAAAGAGGGAGGCCCCGTTCCATACAGCTGGCGGTGCTTGTGGACCGCGGACACAGGGAGCTTCCTATCCGCCCCGATTATGTGGGCAAAAATCTTCCTACCTCTCACAGTGAGGTCGTAAAGGTATCCACTGTGGAGATAGACGGCACAGACGGAGTTGCCATTTACTGAATTACCATTCCACCTACCGAAAGCGAGGTATTTATGTCATCTATCCTTATAAGGAATATCCGCGCAGTTGATACTGCACTGGACACCGTAACAGACGTACTCATCAGGGACGGCTTTATCGCAAAGCTCGGAAGCGGTATCACCGAAAGCGCAGAACAGGTCATCGACGGTACGGGACTTGTACTTATGCCCTCATTGTTCGATATGCACGTTCACTTCCGCGACCCGGGACAGACCCACAAGGAGGATATCCTCACGGGCTGTGCCGCTGCACTGGCAGGCGGCGTTACGGGAGTCCTTGCAATGCCCAATACCAAGCCCCCCTGCGACAGTCCCGAGACTATCCGCTACATCATTGACAAGGCTGAGGGAACAGGCGTTGAGGTCTATCCCGTGGGCTGCATCACAAACGGCATGAGCGGAGACGGTCTCTGCGACTACGAAGCCCTCAGGGCAGCAGGCTGCATATGTATCTCCGATGACGGACGTCCCGTTGAGAATGCGGAGATGATGAGAAAGGCTCTGGAGCTCTCAAAGGAAAACGGGCTTCTTGTGGCTTCACACTGCGAGGACCTGAGCATTATCAACGGCGGTATCATAAACAAGGGCGAGACCTCCGAAAAGCTTGGCGTAAAGGGCATGGACCGCGCCTCTGAGGACTATATCACCGCCCGCGAGATGATACTTGCCTCGTCGGTAGGAGCACATATCCACATCTGCCACGTTTCCACGGAGGGAAGCGCTGCAATGATACGCTTTGCAAAGTCAAGAGGTGTGAATGTCACCTGCGAGACTGCTCCCCATTACTTCATGCTGACGGATAAGCTGCTGGAGAAGCGTGACGCGGACTACCGCATGAACCCGCCTCTCAGGACTCCGGAGGACGTAAGGGCTATCATAGACGCTGTCAAGGACGGCACTATCGACTGCATAATCACCGACCATGCTCCCCACGCTGCGGAGGAGAAGGCTGACTTCGAGAAGGCTCCCAACGGCGTTGTTGGTCTTGAGACCTCACTTGCGGCTACTCTCACAGCCCTCTACCACACAGGCGAGATAGACCTGCACAAGGTAGTGGAGCTCATGTGCGTGAATCCCAGAAGGATACTGGGTCTCAGTGTGCCCGAGATAAAAGAGGGAAGCACCGCAGACCTCGTAATTGCCGACATCGGCAGAAAATGGACAGTAGACCCCGGAAAGCTCCATTCAAAGTCCCATAACACAGTGTTCAAGGGCATGGAGCTCACAGGAAAGCCCCTTGTGACCATATCAAAGGGCGTCATAAGGTACGACGGAAGAAACGACTGATATTATTTAAGGAGGAAATGAAATGTCATTTGACAGACTTATCGAAAAAATAATCGAACTGAAAAATCCTACGGTGGTAGGTCTGGACCCCAAGCTGGAGTACGTTCCCGAGTTCATTCAGCGCCGCTATCTTGACAGCGACGGCTGGACACTGAAGGCAGCTGCAAAGGCTATCTTCGACTTCAATCAGGCTATCATCGATGAGATACATGACCTTGTGCCTGCCATCAAGCCTCAGGCTGCTTACTATGAGATGTACGGACACTACGGCATAAGGACTCTCGAAAAGACTATCCGCTATGCAAAGCTCAACGGTATGTTCGTTATGACCGACGGCAAGCGCAACGACATCGGCGCTACCATGGAGGCTTACTCCAATGCTCACCTCGGTGCTACATCTGTGGGCGAGAACGCTCTGGAAGCCTTCGGCGCCGACGCTCTCACAGTCAACGGCTATCTGGGCACAGACGGTATTGAGCCCCTCCTTAAAGTCTGCCGCGAGCGCGACAAGGGCATCTACGTTCTGGTAAAGACCTCCAACCCCTCATCGGGCGAGCTTCAGGATATGAAGCTGGCTGACGGACGCACCATCTATGAGTGCATGGGCGATATGTGCGAGAAGTGGGGCGAGGATACCCGCGGAAAGTACGGCTATTCCGCAGTGGGCGCAGTTGTGGGAGCTACCTACCCCGAGATGCTGACAGAGCTGAGAAAGAGACTTCCCCACACCATGTTCCTTGTACCCGGCTACGGCGCACAAGGCGGCGGAGCAGAAGGCTTAAAGGGCGGCTTCGACGAGAACGGTCTCGGAGCTATCGTAAACTCCTCACGGGCAGTTATGTGTGCGTACAAGAAGGAGGGCTGCGACGAGCGCGACTTCGCAAAGGCAGCAAGAAGAGAAGTTATCCGCATGAGAGACGACATCTGTCAGTATATCAATCTGAAGTGATCAGTTTTTAGTGCTTAGTGCATAGTGATTAGTGTGGGGCGGCGTTCCGCCGCCCGCAGTTCACGATAAGAATAAAGCGTATGTAGTGAACGCCGCCCCCGGCGTTCCGAAAAAATAAATCATTGTTACCGTTTTTGCTGTACAATGGCGTTCAGCAAAAGATAATAAACACCAAGTATACGACCTCTATAAAAAACCAAGGAGGAATTTACAATGTCATTATTCAACATGGGAGAAAAAGCTTACCTCATGCTTGCCGACGGGCAGGTGTTTGAGGGCAGGAGCTTCGGTGCAAAGGGCACGGTCATCGGTGAAGTCGTTTTCACCACGGGAGTTACTGGCTATCAGGAAACTCTCACCGACCCCAGCTACTACGGACAGATAGTCACACAGACCTTTCCCCTCATCGGAAACTACGGTGTGAACTCAGAGGACAATGAGTCCGCAAAGTCCTACGTTTCGGGCTATATCGTAAGGGAGTGGTGCAATGCTCCCTCAAACTTCCACAGCGAGGGAAATATCAACGACTTCCTGAAGGAGCATAACATCGTCGGTATCAATAACATCGACACCAGACGCCTTACCCGTACTATCCGTGAGGTTGGCGTTATGAACGGCGTTATCACCACCGAGGACGTCTACGCAAAGAAGGACGAGCTCCTCGAAAAAGTAAGAGCCTTCTCCGTCAAGGACGCGGTAAAGGCTGTCACCAACAGCGAGACCCTCACCTATGAGCCCGAGGAGAAGAAGCTCCGTGTGGCGCTGTTCGATTTCGGCTACAAGCGCAACATCAGACAGGAGCTCCTGAAGCGCGGCTGCGAGGTGGTAGTAGTACCCGCCTATACCACAGCCGATGAGATACGGAAGCTTGCTCCCGACAGCATAATGTTCTCCAACGGCCCCGGAGACCCTGCCGAAAATGTTGAGATAATCGAGAATATCAAGGAGATACAGAAGCTTGGCATACCCATATTCGGCATATGCCTCGGTCACCAGCTCATGGCGCTTGCCAACGGCGGAAAGACCGAGAAGCTGAAGTACGGCCACAGAGGTGCAAACCAGCCTGTTATCGACCTTGAAAGCGGTCTTACCTACGTTACCAGCCAGAATCACGGCTATGCGGTAGTAGGGGACAGCATCGCCCCCTCCATAGGACACGTTTCCCATGTGAATGCAAACGACAAGACCTGCGAGGGCATACACTATACCTCAGTCAACGCAAGAACGGTCCAGTTCCACCCCGAAGCACACGGCGGTCCGCTGGATACATCCTATTTGTTTGACGACTTCGTTAAATCAATGCTTAAATGAATTAGGAATTAGGAATGCGGAATTCGGAATTGATGTGTCTCCTGACGGGGACGGATCTGAATTTTTTGAGCGAAGCGAACACCATTGATTCCTAATTCCGAATTAAAAATCTGAAATGTTTATTTAAAACGGAGGAAATTAGTATGCCACTCAGAAGTGATATAAAAAAGGTACTTGTTATCGGCTCTGGTCCTATCGTTATCGGACAGGCTGCCGAATTTGACTATGCAGGCACACAGGCGTGCCGCGCTCTCAAGCAGGAGGGGCTTGAAGTAGTCCTGGTAAACTCCAACCCTGCTACCATCATGACCGATAAGGCTATGGCTGACAAGGTCTACATCGAACCCCTTACACTTGACGTTGTAAAGCGTATAATAGAAATGGAAAAGCCCGACAGCCTGCTGTCCACTCTCGGCGGTCAGACAGGTCTGACACTGTCCATGCAGCTTGCGGAGGAGGGCTTCCTGGAGAGCCACAATGTAAAGCTCCTGGGCGCAGACCCCGAGACTATCCACAAGGCTGAGGACAGACAGGCTTTCAAGGATACCATGGAAAAGATCGGCGAGCCCGTTATCCCCTCAAAGGTTGTCGAGACCGTTGAGGACGCTGTGGACTTCGCTCAGGTGATACACTATCCCGTTATCGTCCGCCCTGCTTTCACTCTTGGCGGAACAGGCGGCGGTATCGCACAGAACGAGGAGGAGCTCCGCGACATAGCTACAAACGGACTTCGTCTTTCACCTATCACACAGATACTTGTTGAAAAGTGCATAAGCGGCTGGAAGGAAATAGAGTTTGAAGTTATCCGTGATGCAAAGGGCAATGTCATCACAGTCTGCTCAATGGAGAACTTCGACCCCGTTGGCGTCCACACAGGCGACAGTATCGTTATCGCTCCTGCGGTAACTCTCAGCGACAGGGAGTACCAGATGCTCCGTACAGCGGCTATCAACATCATCAAGGAGCTGAAGGTAGAGGGCGGCTGCAACTGCCAGTTCGCACTTCACCCCACAAGCTTCAAGTATGCAGTCATCGAGGTAAACCCCAGAGTTTCACGTTCTTCCGCACTGGCTTCAAAGGCTACGGGCTATCCTATTGCAAAGACCGCGGCAAAGATAGCTATCGGCTATACTCTCGACGAGATTATCAATCAGGTAACAGGCAAGACCTATGCCTGCTTTGAGCCTGCTCTGGACTATGTTGTCATCAAGTTCCCCAAGTGGGCATTCGATAAATTCGTATATGCAAAGCGTACCCTCGGCACTCAGATGAAGGCTACAGGCGAGGTAATGGCTATCGGCACAAGCTTCGAGCAGGCTATGATGAAGGCTGTCCGCTCAATAGAGCTGGGTCTTGATACCATGAACCTGAAAAAGCTGGCAAAGCTGTCCACAGAGGAGATAAGGGAGAAGCTCCACGTTATCGACGACGAGCGTTCATTCTGCGTATTTGAGGCTCTTAAGCGCGGCATAACTCCCGAGGAGATACACGAGATAACCGTGATAGACAACTGGTTCCTCTACAAGCTCCTGAATCTTGTGGAGCTGGAGAAATGGCTGGCTGAGGGCGAGCTCACCGAGGAGAAGTACGACATCGCAAAGCAGTACGGCTACCTTGACAGCACTATCGAGCGCATCTCGGGACAGAAGTGCCCCAAGCACAAGAGCGCTGTCTACAAGATGGTAGATACCTGCGCAGGCGAGTTCAAGGCTGAGACTCCCTACTTCTACTCCACCTTCGATGAGGAGAACGAGGCAAAGCAGTTCATCGAGCGCACCGACAAGGGCAAGAAAAAGGTCATTGTATTCGGAAGCGGTCCTATCCGTATCGGACAGGGCATCGAGTTCGACTACTGCTCCGTTCACTGTGTATGGACGCTGAAGGAGCTGGGCTACGAGGCTGTTATCTGCAACAACAACCCCGAGACCGTCTCCACCGACTTTGATACAGGCGATCGTCTCTACTTCGACCCCCTCACCAAGGAGGACGTTCAGTCCATCATCGAGACCGAGCAGCCCTACGGCGTTGTGGTACAGTTCGGCGAACAGACCGCTATCAAGCTTACACGTTATCTCTCCGATATGGGAGTGCGCATACTGGGAACCTCCGCAGATATGATCGATGCCGCAGAGGACAGAGAGCGCTTCGACGAGGTGCTTGAAAAGTGCGGTATCCCCAGACCTGCGGGACACACAGTAATGAACACAGAGGAGGCTCTTGTGGCAGCCAATGACCTTGGCTATCCCGTGCTGCTCCGTCCCTCATATGTTCTCGGCGGTCAGAACATGATAATCGCCCACTCCGACGCTGACGTAAAGGAGTACATGGGCATCATCATGAGCCACAACATCGAGAACCCCGTCCTTATAGACAAGTACATGATGGGCACCGAGGTCGAGGTAGACGCTATCTGCGACGGCGAGGACTTCCTTATCCCCGGCATCATGGAGCATATCGAGCGCGCAGGCGTTCACTCCGGCGACTCTATCTCCATCTATCCCGCACAGCACCTTTCAGACCGTATCAAGCGCATAATCGTTGAGTACACAAGGCTTCTCGCCAAGGAGCTCAATGTTATCGGACTTGTGAATATACAGTACGTCGTTTACAACCACGAGGTATTCGTTATCGAGGTAAATCCCCGTTCATCGAGAACCGTTCCCTACATCAGCAAGGTAACGGGCATACCCATGGTGGACATCGCCACAAAGATAATGTTCGGCGCTAAATTAAAGGATATGGGTTACGAGAGCGGTCTTTACCCCGCAGGCGACTACGTTGCCGTAAAGGTGCCCGTATTCTCCTTTGAGAAGCTCACCGACGTTGACACTATGCTGGGACCCGAGATGAAGTCCACAGGCGAGTGCCTCGGTATCGGCAGAAATCTTGAGGATGCTCTCCTCAAGGGACTTATCGCCGCAGGCTTTGACCTCAAGCGCGAGGGCGGAGTTCTCATCTCAGTCCGCGACAGCGACAAGAGGGAGATACTTCCCATTGCGGACAAGTTCGAGCAGATGGGCTTTGAGCTCTACGCCACATCGGGTACACAGAGCGTTCTCCACAGGAACATGATTGCGGCAAACCTTGTCCGCAAGATATCCGACGGCGAGCCGAATGTTGAGACTCTCCTTGACAGCGGCAAGATACACTATGTTATCTCCACCTCCGCAAAGGGACGACTTCCCGAGCGCGACAGCGTTAAGATGAGAAGAAAGTCCATCGAGCGCTCAATATGCAGTCTTACAGCCGTAGATACGGCGAAATCACTGGTAAAGGTGCTTGAATCGGGCAGAACTATCAACGATGTTGAATTAGTTGATATTACGAAGATATAAACCTGTAGGGGCGGATACTATCCGCCCGAAGTCGTTAGCCTTGAAAGGAAACAATATGTACGATGTTGTTATAGTAATTTTGATAGGAATTGTTTCTGCTCTTCTTCTGGCAAAGCGTATAATAAATGACCGTAATAAATCACAGATAAAGAAAAAAAGATTCTTTTATTATGAAGAAGAAGGATTTTTTTCAAGAATCTATGAAATAAGAGTTGTCTATGGGATTTTGATAAGTCTGATACTCGGCTGTGCGATATATGTCTATTTCAGGCTAAGCGGCAAACTGGAAAATATCTTTCCTGACTTTATTGATTATTATGGCTTATAGCTATTCAATTAAGGGACGCCCTCACTTGCAGGGCGTCCCTCTTTCCAAAACAGTCCACTGGACTGTTTTGGAAATTCACCCTTGCGGAGCGCCTTACGATTTAAGGGGCTCTGCCCCTTGAACCCTGCCAGAGGCGCTGCCTCTGGACTCCGCCAAAGGGTTGTGAACCCTTTGGAATCCCTTTCATACGTTCAACCACTTTTTCAGAAAGGCAAATTTATGGATCACTTCAAGCTATGTTCAAACTACGCTCCCGCAGGCGACCAGCCGCAGGCTATCGACAAGCTCGTAAACGGCATACAGTCGGGTAAAAAGGAGCAGATACTCCTCGGCGTTACAGGTTCGGGAAAGACCTTCACCATGGCGAATGTCATCGCCCGTGTGAACAAGCCCACTCTCGTCCTTGCACACAACAAGATACTTGCGGCACAGCTCTGCTCGGAGTTCCGCGAATTCTTCCCCGAAAATGCCGTGGAGTACTTCGTGTCCTACTACGACTACTACCAGCCGGAGGCTTATGTTCCCAGCACCGACAGCTACATCGAAAAGGACTCCTCTATAAATGACGAGATAGACAAGCTCCGCCACTCCGCCACCACGGCTCTTGCGGAGCGCCGCGACGTTATCATCGTTGCCAGCGTTTCCTGCATCTACTCCCTCGGAAGCCCCGAGGAGTACCGCTCCATGTGTGTTTCCATACGTCAGGGTGCCGAAAAGCCCCGTGACCAGCTCATCAACGAGCTTGTGAAGATACGCTATGAGCGCAACGATATTGCCTTTGAGCGTAACAGGTTCAGAGTCCGCGGCGACGTTGTGGAGATATTCCCTGCAATGTCATCGGACACGGCAGTCCGCGTTGAATACTTCGGCGACGAGATAGACCGTATCTCCGAGATAAACGTGGTCACAGGCGAGGTGAAGGCAGTTGTGTCACACGCGGCTATTTTCCCTGCTTCTCACTATGTTGTGGGCGACGACAAGCTTGAGTCCGCCCTTCAGGAGCTTGACCGCGAGCTTGCGGAGCGCATAGACTACTTTCAGCAGAACAACAAGCTCATCGAGGCTCAGCGTATAGAGCAGAGGACTCACTACGACATGGAGATGCTCCGTGAGGTGGGCTATTGCAGCGGCGTCGAGAACTACTCCCGCGTCCTTGCAGGAAGACCTGCGGGAAGCACGCCCCAGACCCTCCTTGACCACTTCCCCGAGGACTTTCTCCTCATCGTGGACGAGAGCCATGTGACACTGCCGCAGGTAAGAGCAATGTACGCAGGAGACCGCGCCAGAAAGACTACTCTTGTGGACTACGGCTTCCGCCTTCCCAGCGCTATGGACAACCGTCCCCTGAACTTTGATGAGTTCAACGCACATATACATCAGGCTATCTACGTCAGCGCAACTCCCGGACAGATAGAGCGTGAAAAGACCGACACCATAGTGGAGCAGGTGATACGTCCCACGGGACTTGTTGACCCCGAGATAATCGTAAAGCCCACTCACGGACAGGTGGACGACCTGCTCTCTGAGATAAACGAAAGGGCTGCAAGGAATGAGCGAGTGCTGGTAACGACTCTCACAAAGAAAATGGCTGAGGACCTCACCGCATACTATGAGAAGCTGGGAGTAAAGGTGCGCTACCTCCACCACGACATCGACACCATCGAGCGTATGGAGATAATCAAGGACCTTCGTGAGGGCGTTTTCGATGTGCTGGTGGGAATAAACCTCCTCCGTGAGGGACTTGATATACCCGAGGTGAGCCTTATCGCCATTCTTGACGCCGACAAGGAGGGCTTTCTGAGAAGCGAGACCTCCCTTATCCAGACCATAGGCAGAGCTGCCCGAAATGCCAAGGGACAGGTAATAATGTACGCCGATGCCGTTACGGGCTCAATGGAGAGAGCTATCACCGAGACCGAGCGCCGCCGTTCTCTCCAGATGGCATTCAACGAGGAGCACGGCATAGTTCCCAAGACCATCATCAAGGAGGTCAGGGACGTTCTGGAAATAACCTCAAAGAACAAGGTGGAGGAGAAGACGAAAAAGAAGAAGCTCTCCGCCTCCGAGAAGCAGCAGCTCATAGACAAGCTGACAGTGGAGATGAAGAACGCCGCAAAGCTGCTTGAGTTTGAACACGCAGCCTATCTCCGCGACAAGATAAGGGAGCTCCAGGGTAAGTGAGACTGCCCGGTACGGATAATGCCGCACCTGCGCCATGCAGGTGCGTTTTTTTGCGCCCTGAGGGCTTCCGTGTTGGTTTTGTGAAAACCGCAGAAACTATTGACATTTCGCCCTTGAAATGCTACAATATAGTTAATAATGGTACATTGGAAAAGTGTACTATGAGAGGGGAAATATAAAGATGAAAAAATTAGCACGCACTGCGGCTGCACTTGTGTCAGCAGCTGCGCTGGCTGTTACGGGAGCAGCACCCTGTTTCGGTCAGACAATGATGGCGGCAAACGCCGTTGACACAAACGGTGACGACTGGCTCCACGCAAAGGGCAGCCGTCTTTACGACATGAACGGGAATGAGGTATGGCTCACCGGCGCCAACTGGTTCGGCTTCAACTGTACCGAGAATTCGCCCCACTATCTCTGGAGCGGAGACATCGACGATATGGTGAGAGAGATCGCCGACCACGGCATAAATGTGCTCAGGCTTCCCGTTTCAACCGAGCTTCTCTACAACTGGATGATCGGTGACCCCGATGAGGTAGAGAGCATCAATCCCAACAATGACTCCAGCTACCCCTTCAACGTTGATCTTATCAAGGAAGACGGCAGCGTGGTCAACAGTCAGGAGCTTTTCGACATACTCCTTGCAAAGTGCAAGAAGTACGGCGTAAAGTGCTTTATCGACATCCACAGCCCCGAGTCGAACAATTCGGGACATAACTACGGACTCTGGTACGGCAAGAGCTTTGAGGCAAATGACGGCAAGACCGTTGAGGTCACCACAGATGTGTGGATAGAGACTCTTGCATGGTGCGCAGACCACTATAAGGGCGACGATACCCTTATCGGCTTCGATTTGAAGAACGAGCCCCACAGCAAGTACGGCGGAGCTCCCATCGACGCTATCTGGGACGACTCAAACGCTCCCAACAACTGGAAGAAGGCTGCTCAGGACTGTGCAGACGCTATCCTTGAAAAGAACCCCAATGCACTCATTCTCATCGAGGGCGTTGAAGGCTTTGAGGGTCACGGCGCATGGTGGGGCGGAAACCTCCGCGGCGTTGCAAAGTATCCCGTTATGCCCAAGTCAGGCACCTCACAGATAGTTTACTCTCCTCACGACTACGGTCCTAAAGTAAGCGATCAGAGCTGGTTCCACAAGGACTTCACAGAGGAGACTCTCCTCAACGATTACTGGAGAGACACCTGGGCTTACCTTGTTGAGAAGGATATGTATCCTCTCCTCATAGGCGAGTGGGGCGGACTCCTTGACGGCGGCGACAACGAAAAGTGGCTGGGACTTCTCCGCGATTACATGATAAAAAATCACATCAATCATACATTCTGGTGCCTCAACGATGACTCCGGCGACACCGGCGGACTCTGGAAGAGCGTCCAGTTCGGTACATCACAGGGCGCTGACGGCAAGATAGTGGGCAAGACCACTGTGGACTGGGATCAGGTAAAGTATGATACCTACTACTATCCCGCTATCTGGAAGACCTCAGATACAAAGAAGTTCATCGGTCTGGATCATCAGGTAGCACTTGGCAAGAACGGTATCTCGCTGAACGATTTCTACGCCAGCTATGCTTCCTCAGAGGGAAGCAACCTGGACGGCGGCAAGACCTCAAGCGGCTCCACCGTTCCCGCAGATGACCCCAAGACGACCACATCAACATCTACAACTACAACCACTACGGTGACGACCACATCGACTACTTCCATCGAGGGCGTCAGTAATCGCCTTTACGGAGACACTAACCTCGACGGCAAGGTCGAGCTTTCAGATGCTATTCTCATAATGCAGTCGCTGGCTAACCCCGACAAGTACGGAAAGACAGGCAGCGACAGCAAGCACCTCACCAAGGAGGGGGCTCTCAACGGAGACGTTGACGGAGAGGAAGGCCTTACCGCAAACGATGCACTTACCATACAGATGAAGCTCCTTGGCTTATATGACAAATTACCAATAGCTTAATGCCTATCGCCGCACGGCTTCAGGGGTCTGTGCGGAGAAAATAAATTTTAATGAGAGGGAAATTATTATGAAGAAGTTTTTACGCTCAGTGGCTGCTGTAGCCGCTGCAGCAGCTGTGACGGTGTCGGGCGCTGCCTACTATGCACCTACAGCTGCCCCCGACACTATCGCAAACGTAGCAGCTGCCGACGACAACAATGACGACTGGCTCCACGCAGAGGGAAGCCGTCTCTATGACATGAACGGCAAAGAGGTATGGATCACAGGTGCTAACTGGTTCGGCTTCAACTGCTCGGAGAACTGTGCTCACGGTCTCTATGCAAGAGATGTTGACGATATGCTCCAGAGCATCGCAGATCACGGTATCAATACACTTCGTCTGCCTATATCCTCAGAGCTTCTGGTCTCATGGATGAACGGCGAACCTAATCCCGTAAGCTCTGTTCAGGCAAGCTACAATCCTCCCCAGGACGTTGTGGGCGAGGACGGCACTATCACTCCCGCAGGCAAATATGGTAATATAAACAGAGATTTCGTTGAGGCTGACGGAAAGACCCTCAAGAACTCAATGGAGATATTCGATATTATCATGCAGAAGTGTAAGAAATACGGTATCAAGGTCTTCATCGACATTCACAGTCCCGATGCCAATAACTCAGGTCATAACTATGAGCTCTGGTACGGCAAGGCAGGCGTTACTACAAAGGTGTGGATAGATTCACTCACATGGATCGCTGAGAAGTATTCAAACGATGATACTCTCATCGGATATGACCTCAAGAATGAGCCTCACGGCAAGCGCGGCTACAAGGGCGATGAGTGTCCTTCCGATATTGCAAAGTGGGACGACTCAAAGGATGAGAACAACTGGGCTTATGCAGCCAAGCAGTGTGCAGATTCAATACTCAAGGTAAATCCTCATGCTCTTATCTTCATTGAAGGTATCGAGCAGTATCCTATGACTGAAAAGGGCTATACCTTCGATACACCCGATGTATGGGAGCCCAAGACAGAGGATGAAAAGAGATGGCACGGTGCATGGTGGGGCGGAAACCTCCGCGGTGTAAGAAAGGATCCCGTTGTTCCCGAAAGCGGAACAAGCCAGATTGTTTACTCACCCCATGACTACGGTCCGTCAGTTTATGCACAGACATGGTTCGACAAGGACTTCACAACAGAGACTCTCCTTAAAGATTACTGGTACGATACATGGGCATACATCAACAAGGAAGAAATAGCTCCTCTGCTCATCGGCGAGTGGGGCGGTCACATGGATAAGGGCAAGAACCAGAAATGGATGGAGCTCCTCCGTGATTATATGATAGCAAACCACATCAATCACACATTCTGGTGTATCAATCCTAACTCGGGAGATACAGGCGGACTTCTTGATTCTACATTTATGAACTGGGACAGCAATAAGTACGGCCTCTTTGAGAAGTCGCTCTGGCAGACAGATGCAGGCAAGTACATCGGTCTTGACCACCAGACAGCTCTCGGCAAGAACGGTCTCTCACTGAGCGAGTTCTATGCATCGGGCGCAAAGAGCAACCTTGACGCAGGCGCAGGCTCAACACCCGGTCACTCTGTAACAACACAGCCTCCCAAGGCTACAACAACAACTACCACATCAAAAACAACTACGACCACAACGACCACTGCTCCCGTTACAACAACAACAACTACGACCACAGCTCCCGTTATTTCTACTCAGGAGTATTACATATTCAAGGATGTTGCAAGCTATCCCACAAAGACAGTCTACACAGAGGGTGAATCCCTTGACCTCAGCGGACTTGTATACAATGTTTCAAACAATTCCGGCACAGAAACCAAGAAGATCACAAAGACTGATCTGAATGACTGCACGATCATTGACAGCACAGGCGTTTCAAACAATGCAAATGACCTGTCCAAGCTGGGTGCAGGCAAGTATACCGTAAAGCTTTCAGAGCAGATCGGTTCTTACTATACAAACGATCTGATAAAGGGCGTTGACGTTTCCTTTGAGATAACTGTATCCTCCAAGGTACCCGGAACTTCTGATCCCGGTACAGACAAACCTGCAGTAGTATGGGGCGATACGAATGGTGACGGCAAGGTAGAGCTGGCTGATGCTATCCTTATCATGCAGGCACTTGCAAACCCTGACAAGTACGGTGAAAACGGCTCATACGAGAAGCACCTGACAGCTCAGGGCAAGCTCAACGGCGACGTTGACAAGGCTACAGAGGGTCTCACCTCAAACGACGCACTCTTCATTCAGGAGTTCCTTCTGAAAAAGAGAGCAACTCTTGACCCTACAAGATAAGCTTAAACCAGAAGCACCACCGAAAAACGGTGGTGCTTCTCTTATAGTGATACAAAAACGGCAGCCTATGGAGAAGGGCTGCCGTTTCTGCTGAAATATATAGAGATTATTATGGAAAGCTATATGTAAAGTCAGCTTCTTTCGCTGACGAGTATGGAAGCGCGGTTCTGAATCATTTTTGCGGCGTCCTCAGCGGACTTTTCGCCGTGGAAGAAGGCGTCAGCCTCCTCCATGACAATGGAACGCACCTCGTAGTCCATTTCCCCTGAAAGTGTATCGCAGCTGAGCAGATAGCGCTCGAAGTCATCGCGCTCGGCTTTGGAAACAGGATAGATGGTCCTTCCTACCTTGCTGCCGCTGCTGGGCAGCTCCACTTTTTCGCCGTTTTCTTTATATGAATAGACCTTTGAGGAAGCATCTATCGTATCGGGAAGATTCTTTTTCAGAGCGGAGAAGCAGTAGTTTTCCTCGGGGTCCATGAGAGATTTGATGAATTCCCAGGCCCCCTCCTTGACCTTGCTTTTCTCACAGATGGAGAACTGTGTCAACACGCTGAGCTTTCCGCCCTTGCCGTTTGATGAGGGATAGCCCACCATAGTGTAGTCATCGCCGCCGAAGGTATCGGACTTAATATAGCAAAGTCCGCTGTCGCCATATGGGTATACAGGCGTGAGGAGAGCCTTTTCGTCGGCGATCCAGTTAGCCTTGTCGGTGTAGTATTCCATGAAATCCTCGGTTTCAGTGGACTTGTCAGGCATTTCCTCCTCTAAGACGAATCGGTCACAGAACTTGAGGATATTTATGAAGTCGGGAGTGTCAAAATTGCAGGTGCCCTTTTCCACATCTATGAGCTCGGACTGACCCTCAATGAAGGTCCTGAGCATTTCTGCTTTTGTATCGCCGTCATAGAGGTGCTCGGCGTTGGAGTGGTCGAATAACTCGATCATATCGTCCACAGTCCAGTTTTCACGGTCGAAGAATTTCCTCTTTACAGCGAGAGTCCTGAGTTCAAAATTGGGTGAGAGACAGTAGAGTTTGCCGTCACTGCTTTCAAGAGCTGAGAGCAGATTGGGGAGAACGGTATCGCGGTTGATGTCGGGATCGTTCTCCATAAATGTGTAAAGGTCGGTAAGAACGCCTTTTTCTCCCAGGAGCCTTACGGAATTAATATCGTATGAGATTATCATATCGGGAGCATTGCCCGAGATAATGTCCATCTGCATATATTTGAGCATCTCGGCGTCGCGGTTCTCCCAGTCATCCTTATCAGCCTCAGGATCGAGCTCGCCGTGCTCGGCGGCGTATCTCTCGGAGTAGTTGACTACCTTTATCCTGTACTTATCCTGGCTGCGGTTGAACCTGTTCACGTCCAGCGAGTGTGAATCATACATAGTGCCCAGGGTTATGACCTGAGTATTGGCAGCCTCAGCGGGATCGCGGGGCACCAGCTTCATTATCTGAAGGCTGTCATTGCTCATGTAGTCCCAGCAGTAGAATTCGTCATTGCCTGCATACAGTACAGATAAAGGCTGGGTATCAGCGTCGCTCCAGTTGAGAATGGTCTCTGTGGTGCCGTCAGCCTTTATGCCAATGAGGTCGGTGTAGTTTGAGCCGATGAGCACATAGTCACCGTAGCCGGGGATAGCCATATCAATATCGTTGATTTCTGAAGCGTCAGAGCTGTATATGGTGTCACCGTAGGTCTTATTCTCGATGTCGATGTACTTTATGGTCTGCTTACGGCTGTTGTAGTCGCCGTTATTGTAGTATGAATAGGAAACAGCAACAGAGCCGTCACCTGTGTAGACAAGGTTTATGTAATCCTTTTCGGCGTCCTCTTCAATTACAGGGAACTTCTCGGTAGTGCTGCCGTCGGTGAGAATGACAGTGCCGTCATAATAGGCAGCCAGTATCCTGCCGCCGCCGATGTTGATATAGCCGGTCATATAGATCATATCATCATTGCTTGAAAACTCGCTGTCATCGAATTCATGGCTGCTGATAAGAGTGCCGTCGCTGTTAAAGAAGCACAGCAGCTTTGACTCGGTGGTGTTGGCGTAGAAGTTGTCATAGTCAAAGTTTTCATCGTATTCCTCGGGAAGTTCGATCCCGTGGTGGTCGAGCAGAGTATATAAGACAGAGATCTCGCCTCCGGGAGTTACTGACAGATCGCTGTAGAACTCGTCCGCAGCTTCGACCTCATCGGGAGCGCTGAGCTTGAACTCATTTATCTCCGAGAAATCGCTGTTGATCTTATACATAAAATCCGTTTCGGAGGAACCGTTAAAGTTCGATACTATGTATCCTCCCTCATTCAGCGGAAAGATCCTGTCGATATAATCGAATTCGTCTATGGTCTTGTAGTTTACCAGCTTATATGAGCCTTCAAGGAGCTCGGACGCCATAGCGGGTATATCACTGATAGCGGATGCGATAGATGTGCTGTTGTCGGAGCTTGTCTTTTTCTTCTCGGCACAGGATGTCATGGAAACGCATACTGCTGCGGAGAAAGCTAATGCGCGAAGGATAGTATTTTTCATTTTGTATCGTCCTTTCCCTATATATGTATCATTTTTTTGTTGAGGGGCGTGATCCACATGGCACAAAAAGACGAGTTCATCTCCGTATAGTGTTATTGCATAAGAATACGCCGGAGAAGTTGTGCAGTCCGCTGAAAATCCTCACGGTTTCGTCTTTTTTGTACCGTCCGAAATCACTTCTTAATGAAAGGAATATTATTTTGTCCCCCATATAAAGAAACGTCCGCAAACCTGATTTTGTGACAAATAAAAATAATTTTTTTCGGAAAATTTTTTTGAGCCTATTGCGGTGCGGGATATAAGGACATACAATGAGGAACAAAAAGAGAGCCGCCGACGCTGTTGCGCCGACGGCTGATTTCTCTTTCCGAAAGGTGTGTTCAGAGGACGGTGGTGTGCGGCACCGTCATATTTGTTTTGCGCCGGGAGGTATGATCGGCGCAGAAACGAGGAACAATGAAGGTTGTGTTTTTTTCTTTTCCTTTACTGTCTATATTATACCTTATGAGGGCAGAATATGCAATAACAGAGCGTTATCGGTTTGAATACAGTTCGGAAATGAATTGCTTACGGAATGTATCACAGCGGTTACATAATGCTGACAAAGGTGACAACAATATTGACGGAGAGCAGGAGCATATCTGTAAGAATTTTCATTGTACCTTTTCGTGATTTCTGCATAATATAATGTAAGCGGCAATAAGGGCACGCCGTCAGGAGGTGGAGCATAGCTCCCGCGGATAGCTTCCTGGGAGTGGTGTGTATCTGACGGCTGCTTTGATATAAAAAGAGCTGCCTGAGTAAGTCTCAGGCAGCTCTTGTTTATCAGGCGGCTGCGGTAGTCCTTTGCGCCGCTGTATGTTATTTATATGCCGAAGTGATACCCAGGTACTCCTCAAGGCAGAGACCGCTGTTGTAGACAGCAGTTGCAGTATCAACGCCAAGGAATCTTATATGCCATGGCTCATAGCTGTAGCCTGTAACAGCCTCCTTGCCCTTGGGATAGCGGATAATGAAGCCGAACTTATGGGCGTTCTTAGCCAGCCATTCGCACTCGGGAGTGTCAAGGAAGGTATAGTCGATGGAGTTTACATCGATCGCCAGACCTGTCTGGTGTTCTGAGTGTCCGGGGCGTGCGGAGTATGTATCAGCCTTTACGATACCGTCTATGGCAACGTAGTTATTGTAGATCCTCTCCTGGTCGCTGTATGAGCGGTAGCCCGATGAGCACTTTATGCTGAGACCCAGCTTTGCAGCCTCCTGTGTCAGCTTGTTGAACTGAGCAAGGGCGTTGGCATTGAGCGAAGGTGTGCCGTAATCGGCGGGGAGACCGTAGGTCTTGTTTACCACCAGAATACCGTCCACGAAGGTAGCTCCGTTAATGTTCTGGATAAGGTGAGTAGATGTAACGGGAGCAGTAGTTGTAGTGGTTGTGGTGGTTGTGGTTGTTGAGGTAGTTGTTGTGGTAGTAGTTGTTGTTGCAGAGGTCACAACAGGCTTGCTGCGGACAGTTACCTTTATATCAGCCTTTACGGCGGGGTTAGCCTTGCTGATGACGGAGACTGTGCAGCTTCCCTCTGACAGGGCGTAAACATTGCCCCAGCTGTCAACGCTGGCGATAGCGGGATTTGAGCTTGTCCACACCTCGTCGATATTGGTAGCTGTCATGGGGAGCATAGTTACGTAGGAAATATCGTGAGTACCGATAACGAGGTCCATTTCGTACTTGCTGAGCTTTATCTCTGATACCTTTGAGGGATCGGTGACAGTTACATTGATATTAGCGCTTACGCTTGGATTAGCCTTGCTGTATACAGTTACGACGCAGGTGCCTTCCTTTATGCCTGAGATCCAGCCCTCGTCGGAAACTGTAGCTACGGTATTGTCTGAGCTTACCCAGATCTCCGCCTTGTTGGAAGCATCGGCAGGGAGCATAGTAACATACGATATATCTCCGCCGCCTATGGGGAGTCTTATATCGGTCTTGGTAAGTCTGATGCTGGATACCTTGTGAGGATCCTTGACTGTTACCTTTATTTCCGCCTTTACCTCAGGGTTGTTGAAGCTTGTGACGGTGACGGTGCACTGACCCTCCGACTTGCCCACGATCCAGCCCTCGTTGTCGACTACTGCCACCTTTTCGTCTGAGCAGCTCCAGATCTCGCGCTTGTCAGCAGTTGCAGGGAGCATAGTCACATATGAGAGGTCTCCGTTGCCTACATTGAGCTCTATCTCAGTCTTGCTGAGCTTTATAGATGACACCTTGTAGGGGTTTATGGTAGTTGTTGACACAGGCTGAGTAGTAGTGGTAGTGGTCAGCAGTGTTGTAGTTGTAGTGGTGGTGGGCTCAGATGTGGTGGTAGTTGTCACAGGAGCCGATGTAGTAGTTGTTGTCACAGGTGCCGCTGTAGTTGATGAAGCAGGCACAGGTGCAGTTGTAGTTGGAACGGGTGCTGCGGTAGTAGTAACAGGCGCCTGAGTTGTTGTAGTTGTTGTCACAGGTGCCTTTGTTGTAGTTGTGGTGGTCACGGGTGGTTTTGTGGTGGTAGTAGTCACAGGGGGCTTATTCATTTTGTTTGCAATGAAGTCCTCGATAGACGAGGTCCCCTGTGTAGCGGTGTATGCGTAATAGGCAAGTACGCATGAGGCGTCAAGTGCGTCCAGTTTACTGTCCATGTTGACGTCCGCGGCTACTGTCTGGGCGGGAGTAAATCCCGAGGCACCGTTATTGCTTGCCATCTTTGCATAGGCGGCAAGGATAGCAGAGGCGTCCACAGCGTCGATCTTATTGTCGCTGTTTATGTCGCCCAGTCTGATGGTGACTACCGAGATGCTGCCCGTAGCGGCGGTAGTCGTGACTGCGGGAGCAGCCTTGGCAGTAGTAGTAGTTACTGCGGCAGCACCCACGTTGTTGCTTGCGTCTGTAATATTGCTGTTCACCCCCACAGTGACAGCAGCTGTACCGCTCTCAGCTCCGCAAACGGGGAGCACAGGCATAACACCTGCACAGAGGGCGCATGACAGCACAGACGCGATCAGTCTTTTTGCTCTCATTTTATTCTCCTTCTATATTTTTTATATTGCGAACCTTTTACCCCTTCGCAATAATACATTATGTAATGCGCACTATCATTTGCATGATAGTGCAAATACGCTTAATAATTATAACACATCACCGCAATAAATGAAAGGATTTTCGCAAAAAAATACCAACATTTGGCGTTTTTTCGGTGTTTTCCATAAAAAAGAGCCGCCCGGAAGAGGGCGGCTATATTGAAATTTAAGCCCGACAGCAGAATATCCACCTGCTGTCGGGCATTCTGGTGTATTATTATATTTTAAGTACCATTATGAAATAGTGCTGCCGCCAACTTCCTGAAATCCTTGTATCTTGCTGACAGGCTTGAGGGTAGTTCTCTTCTTGAGGAGGAACTCCTGGATGAACAGAGCGTCATTGGCTGTGAGACCGGCTGTCTCCTTGTCAACGTCGCCGTTTGCCTTGCCGTTCTTTGTCAGGTGCTTCTCGTATGTGCCTGTCTCGCCGTACTTGTCGGGGTTAGCCAGAGCCTGCATGATGAGGATAGCGTCAGCCAGCTCAACCTTGCCGTCGCAGTTTGTGTCGCCGTAATTGATGTCCTGAACGGGAGCAGTAGTAGTTGTGGTGGTAGTTGTAGTGGTCGTTGTGGTAGTAGTTGTGGTCGTGGTGGTCTCGGGGAGATAGTAATATACCTCAACGTTGTCAACGCTGATAGTGTCAGATTCGCCGTAGTAATAGCCGAATACAACGTTTCCGTCGGGATTTACGATGTTGTCGGCAGGAGTCTTGCCAACTACCGCATCGGGCAGGATCCACATGATCTCCGACTTCTTGGCTGCGTCAAGGATAACGGAGTTAACGGGCTCCTGATACCAGTACTTGTCGGAGGCGTCGGTAGTGCCCGTACCTGTGCCGAATACCAGCTTCTTGACGTCCTTGCTTGCAGAAACGTCGAAGCGTACAGCGTAAACCTTCATATCAGGCTCAATGCCCAGATCCTCGTAAGCTACCTCAAAGTTCTTCTTTGAGTCAGAGGAAGCTGTGCAGTCAAGAGTAGCGGACTGTGACGTCTTTACAGAGCCGGTATAGGGAACAGTCCTTGTAACTGTATATGTAAGAGCGGCGCTTGTGATAGTAACGGGATCGGAAGAAGTGATCTCGGTGTACTTTGAAGCGTCCTTGGTGCCGTACCAGAACTGGAAGCCGATAGAGTCGTAGGAGTTGTGGGTCTGATCCTTCTGTACCTCAGCGGGAACGTCCCAGATACACTCTATATACTTGCCTGCGCCCTCGAGAGTAGTGCCCTCGCCGATCTCCTTGAGACCGAACTCAACGCCTGCGTCCTCGAACTCCTCCTTGGAGTCGGCGCCCATTTCGTTGTACCAGTATCCGGCATCTTCCTTGCCTTCTATAATGTCTCTCTTAGCGTACTCGGTATCGGAGGGAGAGCCCATTTTAACGTTTGTGCCGCAGCCGTACATGAACTTGTCAACGTCGAAGTCTGCCTCAACAACGACGTAGAGTGACTCGATGGTGACATCGTCTCCCTCGGGAACACCGAAGTCTGAGTACTTGAACTTGTGGCTGTTGATGGGATCGCCTTCCTCAGCGGTAACGCCCTTCTTCTCGTAGTAGTCCTCATCGTAGCCGATAGTCAGCTCATAGTCCAGGTCGTCCAGCTGCTTTGTAACAGTTGAGCTGATGGTAGCAGTGCCGTCCTTATTGTCCTTGAAGCTCCATGAGCCGCTCTTCTTGTTCTGAGAGGTAGGAGTTGATGACGAGCTGCCTGATGAGGAGCTTCCTCCGCCGAAGTCAACGCCTGTGAGCTTAACGGAGTTGTTCACCATATCGCCCTTTGAGTTGTCCCAGTGAGCGGAGTAATAGCATCTGAACTCAAACTTTCCGCCGGGCTTTGCGCCTGCCTTTGAAAGGTCGATGGTGATGGCGCTGGAAGCCTTGTCCAGCTTGCAGGCTGAGCCCTCAGCCTCAGAGCCGTCTACCCATTTGCCGCTCTTGTCGAGCTCCAGCCAGTAGGGAGACTCGGCAGTTGATACGCCGAAGCCGTATGAGAAGCTCTGACCTGCATAGCTTGTATCCAGGGTGAAGGTAACGGACTTTGCGCCGTCCTCGGGGATAGTGCCCTCATAGACGGAGTCCACCTTCATGGTCTGAGAAACGCCCACATTCTCTGAGAGTGGGATAACGGGAGAGGGAGATACTGCATTGACGGGAGCCGCGTATGCAGGGACCATAGCAGCTGCCATAGCGAGGCTTACGACAGAAGCTCTGATCCTTCTTGAGAGGTTGTTTTTCATTGCTTATCATCCTTTCAGATAAAAATAAAATAATAAGGGTGTGCAAATAATTGTACAGGGTCATTATAGCACGTTTGACAATGCTAAATGTTAATAAACTGTTAAAATATGGTCAAAATCGGTATAAACAATAAATATGTTGTTAATTATTTGTGGATATTAACGACATATGATTTGCATATACAAAAAAAGCTCCGCCGTATTCTTATACAGCGGAGCTTTGGGCTAACCTGTTTTTGTGGTCGTTGTGTAGCTGTTTGCCGCAGCCTGAGTGGTCACGCCCTCTTTCAGTGTCTTTTTGATGTTGACACGGTCATTGGTGACCGACCACACGTTGTTGTACTTGCTGCATGATACCGTTACCTCATATGGGAACTGGTTCATGGTGTCATCTGCACCCAGCAGATTTACCTCTACGTCAAGGTCGGCGGCGGTGACTTCGTTGATTATATCCGCAGGACCGACGAGCTTAACAAGAAGCTGCTGCGTAAGAACAGTGTAATCATAGTTGTTGTTGGGAGCGTTGGTGGTATGGATATTATTGTTGGTAACAGTCAGGTTCCGCGATGCGAGACCGTCGCTGTTGAGCGAGATGTTTACGGTATCCGTGTCGGACATATTGATGATATTGGTTCCGATGAGCAGGTTGGATATGAGCACATCCTTTGAGAAGCCGATGTCCAGCTCTTTGGGGGTCACCTTCAGATCAAGCTTGTCGGGAAGCTTGGTCTCGGCGTTGTTGGTGGCGATAATGATAGTCTCGGGAGTAATGTTGAAGTTGAGACAGTCGGTATCGAAGCCGGACGGCGGATCCAATACGAGAGGCACGAATTTTACGGTCTTCTGGGTGAGTGCGGGGATGTTCATATTCACGATAGGCGGATCAAAGGTCAGCTTATCATTGCTTATCTCGGTGCCGTCCTCTGAGAAGAGCTGATATACGTCACTGTTGAGGCTGTAGGAGCTTTCCAGTGTCTTTTCCTGATTTGATACCGCATAGCACTCCGCGATGCTTGCAAGCTTTGAGGCGGGACCCTTGATGTTGACCTCGCCGGGCTCGCAGGTAATATCAGCACTGTTGATGGCTTTGTTCTCGCCGCCGGAGATATTGGGCACCTTCGCCTTGAGCACGAATGCCTTGGTCTCGTACTGATCCAGCTCCACCTTGACTGTGGCAGGGCTTATGGTCAGATTTGAGATCTCCGCATCGTTGGTGGACTCCACCTTGACGTTAAGGGTGTAGGTACCGGGAACGGTGATATTCTTGAAGTCTATGGTAGCCTTCAGTGAATCTGCGCTGATACGGTTGTAGTCGGTACGGCTGCAATCCAGGCTTACGCTGACGCTGCCGACGCTGCAATCTATTATGGAGAGACCGCTGTCAGCTGCGGCGGTACCGCTTATATCCCTTGAAAGCGGGATATTTGATACGTGCTTTGAGTCGGAGGGGTACTTGGTCATAGCGATGATGAACCAGCTTGCGATGGCGCACACAAAGGCTATGAGCAGGAGCATTGCATTGCTCCGCGCCTCCTTGATATTACGCTTGGTTATGTTTTTGAGTATGCTCATTTTTTCTTCCTCCTTTCGGAGCGTGAAGAAAACAGCTTCTTTTTGCCGATAGAGATCTCGGTCTTGTCATTATATATCTGATCCTCCAGGAGAGCCTTGAGCTTGTCGTGGGTATAGTCTCTGGTGAGCTCGCCGTTTAAGGCTACTGAGATCTGCCCCGTCTCCTCTGAGACAACGATGACGATAGCATCTGAGTTCTCGCTCATGCCGATAGCGGCTCTGTGGCGTGAGCCCAGCTTCTTGTTGATGAGGGCGTCCTTTGCGGGCTTTGGAAGGAAGCAGGCGGCAGCGAGGATCAGACCGTCGCGCATTATGACAGCGCCGTCGTGAAGGGGAGTCTTGGGGTAGAAGATATTGCCGAAGACTTCCTTGCTGGGTGTGGCGTTGAGGATAGTGCCTGTTTCTATCTGTTCTCCGAGACGGACCTGTCTCTCAACGACTATGAGAGCGCCTGTGCAGGTAGCGGAAAGCTCCACACAGGAGTCGCAGATAGCGTCTATAGCGGGCACCCATTTCTGCTTCAGCTCGTCGCTGTTCTGACCGAGACCGAAGAGGCGGATGCCGAATTTGCTTCGTCCTGCCTTTTCGAGAGCACGTCTCAGCTCGGGCTGGAAGAGAATTATCATTGCAAGAACTCCCATGCTCAGGGCATTCTGGAGCAGGTAGCTGACCACCTTGAGACCGATGGCTTTGCTGACGAAATAGCCTGCCGCCAGGAAAATAATACCTTTTACGAGCTGACCTGCGCGGGTCTCCTGTATAAGCTTCAGCAGCAGGTAGATAACATAGGTGAGGATAAGAACGTCAAGGACGTCAATGGGCTTGAACGTAGATATGACGCTGAGAAAAGCGTCCAGCACCTGCTGTGGTGAAGAATGGAACATATACTGCACCCCCTCGGGGAAAAATTACACACATTTACTTTAAACATTTATCTATGATATGTATGAGGACAGCCGTCCTCATAGCAGACTGCGCAATACTGCATACTAATATTGTACCACAAATTCAGATAATTTCAATAGTTTTTTACGAATTTGGTAAATTTTTCAATGTTTTAACATTGTATACAAGCTTTCGCACCTCTTCCTCCGTATTGAAGACCGAGGGTGCAAAGCGTACAGTGCCGCCCTTTGTGCCAAGGGTGGCGTGTGCAAGGGCGGCACAGTGATAGCCTGCGCGGAGACAGAAGCCCCGCTCCGCCAGCAGCTCCGCCGCCTGCTCCGAGTTGAAGCCTTCGATGTTGAATGAGACTATGGGAGCATACTCCGCGGCAGGGTCACGGTATATGGTTATACCCCCGGTGCCCTCAAGCCCCTCGATAAACAGCCTGCAAAGCCGCTCCTCATGGCTGCGGAGCCTGCCCATGCCGTAGGAGCTGATGAAGCCTATGCCTGCCCCCACGGTGACAGCGCCGATGATGTTGGGGGTGCCGCTCTCAAGGCTGTCGGGGAGCAGATCGGGCTGGAAAAGGCTCAGTGAGCTGCTGCCGGTGCCGCCCTGAATTATCGGCGTAATGGGAAATTCCCCGTCGGTGAGCAGCAGCCCCGTGCCCGTAATGCCGTAGAGCCCCTTGTGACCGGCGGTGCAGAGTATATTTATGCCCTGTGAGAGCTTTATATCATAAATGCCGCAGGCCTGTGCGCCGTCGGCGATGAAACAGATACCATTCCCGCGGCAGAGCTGCCCTATCTCCCTGTATGGGAGGAGCTGACCCGTGACGTTGCTTGCAAGGGTGCAGACCACCGCTTTTGTGTCGCTGCGAATGAGCCTGCGGAAGCTGTCTATAGTGCGCTCGCTGTCGGGGAAGACCTCCGCCACGGACAGTGAGACCTGCTTTTTCATGGCAAGAGCCGCCGCAGGACGGGCGGCGGAGTTGTGCTCCATGCTGCTGATAATGAGATGACCGCCCTGTGACATGACTCCCTGTATCGCCATGTTGAGAGCGTGGGTGCAGTTCAGCGTGAACACTGTATTTTCCGGAGCTGCCCCGAAGAATTCCGCGGCAGTCTCCCGCGCGGAGTAAAGCGCCTCGGAGGTCCTCATCGCTAGCTCATGACCGCCCCTGCCTGCATTGCCGCCGAAGGACTTTATTGCCTCCGCAGCAGCCCGCCGCACAGCTATGGGCTTGGGAAAAGTCGTGGCGGCGTTGTCAAAGTTTATCATCTTCACCACCTCCGCCCCTGACGGTATAGGGGACAGCATAGCCCGAGAGCACAGCCTCTGCGCTGCGGCAGCTGCCGCTGACATGGACAGAGAAGCCGCAGCCCTCCGCAGATGCCTTTTCGCGGCGTCTTATCCTGCACGGGAAGCCCCTTGCCCTCAGAAGGCGCTGAGCCTTTACCGCATAGGTGTAGGAGGGCATATCAAGAATGCAAGTTTTCAGAAGAATCACCCCTTGTGTCTGCATACTGCGCAGCCGCCCTCTCTGCGGTACTCTATATTATATGTATGGGAGCTGTCAGTGGTTAGTCTCAGGGAAGTCCTGCCATAATTACCATATTGCATTATTACGGCGGCTGTGATATAATGTAAAATATAAAGCAAACAGGAGGAAAGCCATGAAAAAGAGATACAGCATACCTCTCATAATAATAGCCACCATGGTGCTGCTGAACGTCATCGCACGTTTCTGCCGCCCCTTTGCGGACTTTTACGTCGCCCATATCTTCCCCGTAATATCCACGGCAGTGTCCTTCCTTACGGGGCTTCTGCCCTTCTCTCTGGGAGAGATGCTTACAGTGGGAGCTGTCATACTGGTGATATTCGGCATACCCCTTTTCCTTATACTGCTCATATTCAGAAAGGGCAAACGCCGTGCCACAGCCGCATTTGCAGGCACACTTGCTCTGTGGATACTCTGCTACATAACCACCACTGAGACTATGAACTGCTTCATCATGTATCAGTGCACGCCCCTTTCCGAGAAGTACTTCCCCGACGCTCACGACCACACCGACGAGGAGATAACGGAGCTCTATGCCATGCTCATAGACAAGTGCAACGAGCTGGCATTGCAGGTGCCCCGCGACGAGAATGGCTGCTTCGACATCACCTGCGACTTCAAAGAGGAAGCCAAAAAGGCGATGAAGAAGGCAGGGGAGAAATATCCTCAGCTCCGCGGCTTCTATCCCGACCCCAAGCCCATACAGTTCTCATACTTCATGAGCCAGTCCCACCTTACGGGTATATATCTGCCCTACACCATTGAGGCTAACTACAACGATGACATGGTACGTGCAAACCTGCCTGCCACGGTCTGCCACGAGCTCTCACACCTGAAGGGCTTCATACAGGAGGACGAGGCGAACTTCCTTGCCTTTGTGGCTGCAACAGGCAGCGACAATGTGGAGTTCCGCTATGCAGGCTATCTGGACGCCCTTGAGTACGTCCACAACGCTGTCTGGGACAACGAGGTGGAGAGCGCCATGGCGCTGTCGGACACTATCTCCGACGAGGTGCTCCGTGACTGGTTCAGGTTCATGCCCGAGAATTACTGGGAGGACAACGCCGCCAAGGAGGTCATTTCCACGGAGAAAGTCAGCGAGGCTTCCACGGCAGCCATAGACACTAACATAAAAATGAACGGCAGAGACGACGGCATCAGAGCCTACGATATGGTGGTGGAGCTTCTGCTGGACTATTATTTCAGTTGAAAAAACGGAGGAAAAATGAAAAAGACTATTGCAGGAATTGCAGCACTTACCATTGCGCTTAGTGCGTTCACAGGCTGCACGGACAAGAAAAACGACAAGAGCACAGGGGGTTCTGCTGAGGCAGTGACCACAGCTTCTCAGCAGGATACGACCGTGGAAAAGACGACTGCTCAGGATACTACTGCTGCGGAGAAGACCACAGACTCACCGGACAAGCCCTCAGCTTCCGCAGAGGAATATGAGAAGGTGCTCAGGGAGTTCATAGACGCCTACAACAACGAGGACTACAAAAAGACCTTTGAGCTCACCATGCCCGACGGTGCAGAGAAAGTAATGAAGCTTATGGCTTCATCGGAGACCATGCAGAGCGAGTACGGCGGTATCTCTGAGGAGGAGATTATAAAGGAGTCACAGGAGACGCTGTTCCTCGGCAAGAAGGACGGCACCCTTGTGCTGGGTGAAATAAAGAAGACCGAGCCCCTTACCGAAGAGGAGACCTTCGATCTCAGGTCCGGCATTGCAATGATGACCGTGTGTCTGGACTATATAGACAGCCACGGCGGAGCTGAGAGAGTTGACACCGAGGCTATGGTAAACGAAATAATGGAATATGATCTCGAAGCTGCTGCGGCAGAGGTGGAGCTGGATGAGGCGTATTATATCACCTTCGGTCTGGAGAACGAAAAGTGGGACTGGAGCGGTGACGGCAACGCCATAGTTTACCGTGTCAGGGGCGGCGGCTGGAAGATCTCCGCAGATGACTTTATCGGCACACTTTCAAGGGGCAGAGACAAACGTCTCGATACCGCGGCTGACAGCTTATACAGGGCTGCAAATACCGCCCTCGTCGAGCTTGACGAAAGAGGAGAGCTTCCCGCTGTGGATAACACCTTTATCGTGGCTTCGGATGACAGCAGGAACGCAGGAATTCCCGAGGACTTTGACCCTGCGGAATTCCGCAGGGTCCTGTCCAACTACTTCGACCATGAACGTTTTGCCGGAGACTGGTTCGTGGTGATAAAGGACGGCTGTGCGTTGGAGACAGCGGTCTATGACTCCGAAAAGCCGCATAATGTGGGCACTTATCCGCCGTCTGACTACGTTGACTTCGCATACGAGGGCATGACCTACGACGAGATATACGATAAAGCCTGCGAGGACATAGGCGGCTGATCCCGCATATACGGCAAAGCCTGTGAATATACTTGACTATCAAGTATTTCGGAGGTAAGACCATGCAGGACAAGACCGCTGGCAAGAACCAGAACATCATACTCGAGAACCGCAGGAGCCTGTCTATATCGGGGATAACCGACGTTGACAGCTTCGATGAAAAGGAGATAAGCCTTTATACTCAGCTGGGAGAGCTGTCCGTTCAGGGCAGGGAGCTCCACATCGACTCCATGAGCGTCGAGACGGGAGATATGACCATAACCGGCGAGATATGGGCGATAGTCTACGGCGACGGCGGCAAAAAGGGTCCCCTCTCCGCCCTGGGCAGGCTGTTCCGATGAGAGAGCTTGGAAACTTTCTCTCTGTCAGCGAGGAGCTGCGGCTTTTCGGCATTTCCTGCCTTGTGGGAGCAGCTCTGGGAGTGGTCTTTGACCTGTTCCGCGCCCTGAGGCTGCTGGTACCGCACAATAGCTTCCTGACTGCCGCCGAGGACATAGCCTTTCTCGGACTTTACGCCCTTGTGTTCGCGGTCTTCTCCGCAGTTTTCGCAGGAGGCGAGACAAGGCTCTGCTACGCCCTGGGGAACCTTCTGGGCTTCTGCATCTATATGGCATCGGTGGGGAGCGTCGTCACGGGGACGCTCCGCAGGCTTCTTGCTGCTCTGGGCTTTTTGTTCCGACCGCTGAGAGGTTTTTATTCACTTCTTCGTGCAAAACTAAAGTTCATTTTTGTTGGTTTCTTCCAAATTATTGTCAAACCATTTAAAAAATCCAAAATAGTATTGCTAAACAGGCGGCTTCTGTTGTATAATAAAATGGAAAATAAAAAGAGAAAGAACGTGAAAAGCGTTGTCGAAAAAAATGAGACATGAAAAGCAGAAGAAAAAGGGTCTGTTCAATCGCGGTCTTGTAAGGCTGGCGGCTGTGGCAGTTGTCATCGGCTGTGGGGTCCTTATCGCGACTACGCTCAGGGACTGCGCCGACAAAGAGGAGCAGATGGAGCTCATACAGACTAAAATAGACTCATACGAGACCGAAAATGCCGAGCTGCAGCGTGTCCTTGACAGTGACGACCTCAATGCCTACATGGAGAAGGTAGCACTGGAGGAGAGAGGCTATGCCTATCCCGACGAGCGCAGATTCTACGACACTACGAGGGATTAATCTTGTTCCGCGGAGACGGATACAAAAAAGGAGTTATAAATAAGTATGCAGCTGGAAATAGGTAAGATCTACAATGGCAAGGTCAAGGGTATAACACAGTACGGAGCTTTCGTCGATATTGACGGCGGAGGTACGGGAATGGTGCATATTTCCGAGATCGCCAATACATACGTAAGCGACATCCGCGAGCACCTCACCGAGGAGCAGGAGGTCCAGGTCAAGGTGATCGGCATCAACGAGCAGGGAAAGGTGAGCCTTTCCATAAAGAAGGTGTCGGACAGCGGCGACTCTCAGCCCCGTCAGAGACGCTTTGACAAGGGGCAGGGCAGACCCGACCGCAGCTTTGACAAGGGCGGCGACAGAGGCGACAGGAGTGACAGGGGCGACAGAAATGCCGACAGAGGTGAAAGAGGTGCAGACAGAGGCGACAGGAATGCCGACAGAGGTGACCGCTCAGATAAGGGCGGAGACCGCGGTGAGCGCCGCAGCAAGCCCAATATCTGGGAGCCCAAGAAGCAGATCCCTCAGTCTGAAATGACATTCGAGGACATGATGTCTCGCTTCAAGCAGACCAGTGAGGAGCGTATGTGCGACCTCAAGCGCAGTACCGACAGAAAGAACGGTACCAGAAGAAAGTAATAAAGAGCCGTCCGCAAGGACGGCTTTTCTGCTGCCCTGCTGTAAGCCTCGTCCCCCCTCTGCAAACCTCTTTACATCAGGAGAAAAAAGTGGTATAATAATATAGATTATCATTTATTTGCGGAGAACATTATGGAATTCAAGAAAAACAAGGATCTGATCGAAAAGCCCGATCACCTCCATTATCCTATATGCCGCGGAAGGCTTGAAGCCATAAGACAGATCAGTGCGGATATATTAAAGGTAACTGTTGCCACGAGCGTTGTGCTTGCGGTGCTGTCCCTCGTGGGCATACCCTTCCATGTTGTGGGCTGGATACCCATGATGTTCACCATGGAAGAAATGCACATCGGTATGAACGGCGGCTTCGCTATCCTTCAGACTGTCATCTGCCTGATACCCATAGCCTTTGCGGCTTTCGGCTGTACAGAGCGCAAGATATTCGATGTTATGCTGTTCCTGTACTATGCGCTCATGCTGATATTCTCGGTGATAATACACCTTACCTTGTTCGATGCGGTGTCGTTCCTTGTGGGACTTGTGGGAGTGCTGAGAAGCTTCCGCATACTCAAGGGCTATGCCGATTTCCAGCAGCTGAGAAAGACCGAGGGCTATCCCATATTCAGCATTACCCTTGCAGAGTATGACGACAGGAAGAAAAACAGTCCCGACGGCTATTACCGCGACCACTACGACGAGCTGGTGCGACAGAGGCTCATGCAGCAGCGTCAGGGCTCTCAGCCTGCCGATATGAATAAAAGCGGCGGCATCATGGCTTTTTCACAGCCTCAGTCAGATGCTGCGGGAGGACTGGGCGATATGCCGGAGCTGGATATACAGAAGAAAGAGGCTATCAAAGCTGCTCCCGGCAGATTTGTCACAAAGACAGGCAAGGAGAGCACAGTTCTGTTCAGCGGTATGAAGCTGAAATAAAGGGGGATGAACTATGTTTGCAAAGGTATCAAGTCTTGGACTTTTCGGGCTCAATGCCTTTCCCGTTGACGTCGAGATAGACATCAGCCGCGGAAATCCCGTTTTTGAGATAGTGGGACTTCCCGATACCGTCGTGAAGGAGAGCCGCGAGCGTATCCGCGCTGCACTGCGCTCATGCAGCATAAGCTTTCCCGTGGCGTCGGTGATGATAAACCTTGCCCCCGCAGACACCAAAAAGAGCGGCTCCGTCCATGATATGGCAATATTTATGGCGATACTCCGCGCAATGCGCATGATAAGCGAGGACACCGACGGCTGCTCATTCATAGGAGAAATATCCCTCAACGGCGATATACGCCGCATAAACGGCGTCCTTCCCATGGTCATGCTGGCAAGGGAGATAGGCATAAAGTCTGTGTTCGTGCCTGCGGAGAACGCCCGGGAAGCCTCTGTTATCGAGGGCGTTGAGGTCTACGCAGTCAGCAGCGCAGAGGAGCTTATCCGCCATTTCAGAGGGGAGGAGAAGCTCACTCCCTGTCCGAGATATATCCCTCCCGAGGCTGCCTATAACGAGCCCCTGGACTTTTCCGACGTAAGGGGACAGCAGTCCGCGAAAAAGGCTCTGGAGATAGCTGCGGCAGGCGGTCACAATGCCCTGCTCATAGGCTCTCCCGGAAGCGGAAAGAGTATGCTTGCCAAGCGTATGCCCTCCATACTTCCGCCCCTGACCTTCGAGGAAGCTCTTGAGACCACAAAAATACATTCCATCTCGGGATTACTTACTCCCGAAATGCCCATAATAACCAAAAGACCCTTCCGCTCGCCCCACCACACCATCTCATCGGCAGGACTTGCAGGCGGCGGAACAGTTCCCCACCCGGGAGAGGTGTCCCTGGCTCACAATGGACTGCTGTTCCTGGACGAGCTTGCGGAGTTTGACCGCAAGACCCTTGAGATACTACGCCAGCCCCTTGAGGACAGAAAGGTGACTATCGCAAGAGCCTCGGGCACGGTGACCTATCCCTGCACCATTATGCTCATAGGCGCCATGAACCCATGTCCCTGCGGCTACTACGGTCACCCCAAGCGGAAGTGTATATGCCCGAAAAACAAGGTAACTGGCTATCTCTCAAAGATCTCGGGACCTCTGCTGGACCGCTTTGACCTTCATATCGAGGTGGCTCCCGTAGAGTTCGGCGACCTCTCCTCAAAGACCAAGGAGGAGAGCTCCGCAGAGATAAGAAAGCGCGTCGTCGCGGCGAGAGCCATTCAGGAGGAGCGCTTCAAGGGCACGGGCATAACCTGCAACGCCCTTATCACTCCCGATAAGCTCCAGGATCTCTGTCCCATGGATGACGCTGCTGAGACTCTGATGAAGAATGTTTTCGACAGGCTGGGGCTCAGTGCCCGAGCTTACGACCGCATACTGAAAGTATCAAGAACTATCGCAGACATAGACGGCTCCGAGGTAATAAGGAAGAACCATGTGGCAGCTGCCGCACAGTTCCGCAGTCTTGACCGCAAATACTGGACGGAATGAGAGATCAGTGATAAGTTTTTAGTGATTAGTATGGGCGGCGTTCCGGACTTACATGACAAAAATACACCATGAGACAACAAAAACGAAAGAAAGATAAAACAAAGGAGAAACAATGAAATCGGCATTCAAAAAACTGCCCTCGGGCAAGCACAGCATAGACGCAGGACTGCTTTTCGCGGTCACACTCTGCGCTGCAATAAGTACACTGCTGATATATTCCATCACCCATAATAAGGTGCTTGAGACCGTGGGCTCCAGCTACTGGAAGACCCAGGCGTTCTCAATGGTCGTTGGAGTTGCGGCGGCAGTGATAATCTCGTTCATCGACTACCGCAAGCTGGTAAAGCTATGGGTCATCTTTGTGCCCTTGTCCCTGGGACTTATGGCGCTGACCTTCACCTCCCTGGGCTATCGGCGAGAGGGTGCCGATGACCAGGCATGGCTGAATCTGGGCTTTATACAGTTCCAGCCCTCTGAGGTGCTGAAAATGGCATTCATACTCACCTTCGCCTACCACCTTTCAAGGGACGAGGAGGAGATGAACAAGCCCCTTCATATGCTGCTGATAATCATTCACGGCATGATACCTCTCGGTATCGTCGGATTGCAGGGCGACTACGGTACGGCTATCGTATTCGCGGCCATCTTCGCATTCATGATATGCTCGGCTAAGATCTCCTGGAAGTACCTTGTGGCAGCTCCCTTCATCATTGCTGCGGGAGTTGCGGCAGTGTGGTTTTTTGCACTGAGCGAGTTCCACAAGAAGCGTATCCTCATACTTTTCCACCCCGGCACAGACCCCGAGTACATCGAGTACCAGCAGGATCTGGGACTTGCGGCACTGAAATCAGGCGGAGTCTTCGGAAAGGGACTCTTCGGTAAGCCCGATGACTACATCACCGTTCCCGAGATACACAACGACTTCATCTTCACTTATGCAGGACAGGTCTTCGGCTTTGTGGGCTCTATCGGACTCATAATAATCCTTGCCTATGTGTGCCTGAAGATTTTCGGCGACAGCCGCGTCTGCCGCGACCATCTGGGCAAGTTCATCTGCATGGGTGCCTTCGGACTTATCTTCTCCCACTGTATCATGAATATAGGCATGGTACTGAAGGTAGCTCCTGTTATCGGTGTTCCGCTGCCCTTCCTCAGTGCGGGCGGTACGGCTATGATAAGTATGTACGGTATCATAGGACTTGTGCTAAGCACATACAGTCACCGCGCTGTGAACTACAACGTCTTTTATGATGAGGACGAGGACGAATAATACGGAAGTTCTGCCCCTGAGCGCTGAAAAGCACCCGGGGGCATTTTTTTTAGTAAGAAAAATCATAATTTTGCGGAGCAAAATTATGATTTGAGTAAGTAGTAAGTAGAAAGTAGTGAGTAGAAGTTCTGTTGGGCGTGTAATACATTTTGCGGAACGGCGAGGGCGCCGTTCCCTACACTCCCCGTGTCGAGGAGCAACTGCCCTTTCGATGATACACGGACGTCTTAGCGCCGCCGCTCGCTCAGCGGCAAATTATGATTTACATTAGTACCCAATATAACACTATGCACTGATCACTAACCTCTGCTAACCATTTTCGGTTGACAAATTCCCGTATAGGTAGTACAATAAAGGTATACCATATAGTGGAGGTGTTTGTATGAAAAAGAACAGAAAAACTGCTCTTATGGCAGCTGTGCTCACAGGTGCGGTAATGCTCACGGGCTGCGATCCCGGAAGCGATGATGTACAGGACGTTTACGGTCCGCCTGTTACGGAAAATTCTTCCGCCGCCTACACGGTCCCTGCCGTATACGGACCGCCGCCCACTGATGAATTTGCTACCGACCCCATCGCTCAGCCCGACACCACAGGATATGCCCCCGAACATGACAGCGTTCAGCTGGTATACGGTCCGCCTGAGTCATTCAATAACTGACACGAAGGAGGGAACAGCCATGAAGAGTCTGAAAGCCGCTCTTATTGCGGCTCTGCTGGCGGGAACGGTCTGTCTTTGCGGCTGTGAGCTTCCGGGGAGCGATGGCAGCATTGATGATGTATATGAGCCTCTCGCGGCAGAGGAAGCTGAGTCTTCCCATGAGTCCGATACCGACGATCAGCGCGGACGGGCGATAAAGGGCTTCCGCGACATGATAGCGGACAAGTACGGCGAGGCTGATAACAGCGGCGAAAACAGCGAAGGATCGTCTGTTTATGATACTCCCGAACCGTTCGTGGAGTAATACTGCACAAATATGGCTTTGCGGCTTTGTGCAGGTATACAAAGTTGATGAGAAAGCGAAAAAACTACGCTCATTTACGACATTTATTTAATAGCACTGTGGAACTGTGACAGCCGAACTTATATAAAGATCACTTGCTAAATCGGCTGTCACGCCATAGATACATCGAAGGGAGTGTTTTTACTATGAAAAAAACTTTACGTACTGTCGTTACCGCTGCAATGTTCGCAGCAGCAAATATGTCAGCTATCCCTGCAGCAGCAGGTGAGAACGCAGCTGTCCCCGACCTCAGAAACGACGTTGAGAGAGAGGCTTACAGAAACTTTGCGCCTGTTTACGGACCCGGACCCACATATCCCATAACTACCACCACTACCGATCTTCAGGAGAACTTTATCACCACAACTACTACGCAAACCTATCCGGTGTACGGAGTTATGCCTCCGAGAACTACAACAACTACAATAAATCATGAGGATGACCCCTTTTACAATACAACTACTACCTCAGACCTTGAGGAGTTCTTCATGACTACCACAACTGAGCCTCAGCCCGTTTACGGACCTCCTCTTCAGGACTGGGTGGGCGATGTGAACCTTGACGGCTCAGTTGACAGCTTTGACGTTCTCTCGGTAAGAAAGATGCTGGTAAAGGGCACCGATCAGTACGGTGAGGAGTATAAAGAGGCTTACTACGGCGATATGAACAATGACAAAAAGCTCACTATCGCCGATCTTCTCCTGCTCCAGAAGTACGTTCTGGGCAAGGTAACAAAGCAGGAGCTCCAGGATCAGTTCCACTACTGGTATGGAAGCCATAATGTGGAGATCGAGAAGATCGAGCCCCCTGTTCCCGTAACAGAGCCTGAGGACGATCCTGTTGCCACCACAACAACTACAACAACAACTACATATGATCCCCGTCAGGACATCGTTGTTACTCTTTACGGCATTGCTCCTGTTGATGGTATAAAGGGCGACATCAGATTTGACAGAAACGGCAGCGACACCACCGAGACACTGCCTCAGGATACTACGGGTCAGGAGAAGTAATATGCTTGATGTTGCAATGAAGCGCTCTCATCTTGAGCAGATGAGGGACTACAGAAAAAGACTTATGGTAAAGCCTCAGCTCCGCAACCTCTTTCTGGAGCTGACTCTGCGCTGCAACGAGAGATGTATGCACTGCGGAAGCCACTGCGGCGAGGTCTTCTCCGATGAGCTCACCGTTGAACAGTACCGCACCTTCTTACAGCAGGTCAAGGAGTATATGTCCACCAAGGGAAAAATGCTGGACATCACAGGGGGAGAGCCCCTTCTCAGGAAGGAATTCTTCGACATCATGGGCGCCGCTCATGAGCTGGGCTTCAGCTGGGGCATGACCAGCAATGCTACACTCATCGACGACAGCGTTGCAAAGGACCTGAAAAAGGTGGGTATCGGCACTATCTCCGTAAGTATAGACGGTCTTGAGCAGACTCACGATGAGTTCAGAAGGACTCCCGGAGGCTACAGAAAGGCTATGAACGGTATCGAGTCACTTATCCGTTACGGCGGTCTTGAGCACGTTCAGGTGACTACCGTTGTAACACATAAGAATATCGGCGAGCTGGACGAGCTCTTTAAGATATTCAACGATATGGACATCGACTCCTGGCGAGTTATCAATATGGAGCCTATGGGACGTGCCAAGGAGCACCCCGAGCTCATCCTCACCAAGGAGGACTATCAGACCATGTTCGAGTTCATCAGGAACAAGAGGATGCAGGGCGAGCCTGTCACATACGGCTGCAGCCACTACCTTGGCATGGAGTATGAGCGCGAGGTAAGAGACTGGTATTACCTCTGCACAGCAGGTCTCTACACAGCAAGTATCTGCGCAAACGGCGATATAGTTGCCTGTCTTGACATTGAGCGCAGACCCGAATTCGTTCAGGGAAATGTTCTCCGCGACCGCTTCAGCGAGGTCTGGGAGAATAAGTTCCAGGTGTTCAGACGTGACCTTTCGGACGATAACGAGGTCTGTTCAAAGTGCGACCAGAAGGAATTCTGCCACGGCGACGCATATCACAGCTGGGACTTCGACAACAACCGTCCCCAGGTCTGTTTCAAGGACATTCTTTTCTGACGGAGATAATAATTCTTTTCTTTCAGATAATGGTAAGGGAGCCTGCGGGCTCCCTTGCTTTTTGCTGCCCTGAATTTCGTCCAAAAGGATAAAACCGCATAAATTATACCTAAAGGCTATTGAAAAACCTGTACCTTTCTGCTATAATATATAGTGACCTGTTATATTCTGAAACGAAAGGAGTTTATGCAATGGATCTGAAAAACACCATCATTCGGCTTGCCGAAGCAGCGGGAGCTTCGGGAAGCGAGGATGACGCCGCAGAGCTTGCCCTGATAATGCTCCGTGAATACTGCCCCGACGCAGCTGTATCCGGCGGAAATGTCATCGGAAGCTTCGGCGCCCACAGGGAAGGCAGACCTAAATTGGTCCTCGATGCCCATATTGACCAGGTGGGATTTGCCGTTACCGCCATCACCGATGAGGGCTTCATCAAGGTGGGGAACATCGGAGGTCTGGACCGCAGACTTCTCCCCGCACAGCCCGTTGTCATTCACGGAAAAAACGACATAAAGGGAGTTATATGCTCCGTTCCGCCCCATCTTACCAGCGGAAGTGCTCCCGTTCCCGAGATAAGCGATATTGCCATCGACACGGGAATGTCAAAGAATGAGCTGGAGCAGACTGTCTCACTGGGCGACAGCATCACCTTCGACGCTGCCTGCCGCGACCTCCTTGGAAGCCGTATCACAGGCGGCGCCCTGGACGACCGCTGCGGAGTTGCCTGCCTGCTCTATACCCTTGAGCTGCTGAAAGGGCAGGAGACTGCCTACAATGTCACCGTTATCTTCTCCGTTCAGGAGGAGGTGGGGGAGCGCGGTGCCAAGACAGGAGCCTTCACTATCGACCCCGATATTGCACTGGCTGTGGACGTGAGCTTTGCCTATGCCGTAGGCGAGGACGAGAGCAAGTGCGGCTATCTGGGAGGCGGTCCCATGATAGGAGTTTCGCCTTCGCTGTCCCGTGAGATAAGCGACAGCCTTATGGCAGCTGCCGAGGCTGCGGATATACCCTATCAGACCGAGGTCATGTGCGGACTTACCTCTACCAACGCCGACCGCTATGCAGTCAGCCGCGGCGGTGCAAAGGCGTGCACTGTCTCCATTCCTCTCCGCAATATGCACACTCCCGTTGAGGTCATAGACCTTACCGATGTGGAGCTTACCGCAAAGCTGCTTGCGGAATTCATCAAGGAGGGCTGAACATGAAGGAGCTTCTGAAAGAATTATGCCTTATCGACGGTATATCGGGCGATGAGGGCGCTGTCCGCGACTACATAATCAGCAGGGTTAAGGACTATTGCCAGTACAGCGTAGACGACCTCGGCAACCTTATCTGCTTCCGCAAGGGAAGAAAGTCCCCCAAGAAAAAACTGATGATATGCGCCCACATGGACGAGGTGGGCTTCATGGTAACATATATCCGCTCAGACGGCACTCTCCGCTTCGACTGTGTGGGCGGCATTGACCCCTCTGTCATCATCGGCAGACGTGTCCGCGTGGGAAAGGACCGTATCAGCGGCGTTATCGGCTCTACTGCCGTACATAACCTGAGCAGGGAGCAGCGCGAAAAGGCTCCCTCAGTGGACAGCCTCTACATCGACATCGGCGCCGCAAGCAAGGAGGAGGCTGAAAAGCACGTCTTCCTCGGGGACTGCGTTTACTATGACTCGGAGTTTACCGACCTGGGTGAGCACTGCGTCAAGTCAAAGGCTATCGACGACCGTGCGGGCTGCGCTATCATGATAAAGCTCATGCAGGAAAAGCCCGATTATGATACATATTTCGTCTTCAACGTCCAGGAGGAGATAGGTCTCCGCGGCTCGGCGGTGTCCTCATTCTCTGTGGCTCCAGACTTTGCCATAGTGCTGGAAGCTACCACTGCTGCGGATATAGACGGCGTCAAAGGCGAAAAGAGAGTCTGCGAGCTGGGAAGAGGTCCCGTTGTGTCCTTCATGGACAGGCGAACCATCTACGACAAGGAGCTTTACAGGCTTGCCTTCGACCTTGCGACCTGTCAGACAAAGACCATGATAGCAGGCGGCAACGACGCAGGCGCTATACATATAAGCGGAAAGGGAGTCCGCACCATATCCGTGTCTGTGCCTTGCAGATACCTCCATTCTCCCTCATCTGTCATTGATATGTCAGACCTCATAAGCTCATTCAAGCTTGTGAAAAATCTTTCAAAAAGGATACCTTTACTATGATAACACTTATCGAACATGAATACGAGCTTGACCGCGTACTGCTGAACAAAACGCTGTCCGGCAAGAAAATGCTCGCCTATATGAGAGCCTACGGTCCGAATTATGAATTCTGCCGTTTTTACAAGATAACTGACGAAACAGGCGTGGGCTTCATGTTCATCATAAATTCTACACTGATAATCTGCGGCGACGGCAACCTTGAGCCAAATCAGGAGATAGACCTGTTCGTAAGCATGAACGTGCCCTTCCGTATAGAGGGCGACCAGAAGATACTTGAGGGCATTACTATCCCCGAGAGGTATCAGGTGCTGAACCGTACTATCTTTGAGCTTATCCCCGATGATACTCCACTGGAGGCTATCGAGGAGCACGTTGAGTTCAACCCCAATCTCCCCGATGTGTACAAGATACTCAGCGAGGGATTTCCAAATATCGCGGATTTCTCACTGTGGTACACCGATACCTCACATCGCTGCCGCCACGGCATAAGCAGGGTCTTCACCTATCGCAACTCCACAACAGCTTCGGCAGTTTTCGACATCGGAAGCACCGTCCTCATCGGTCAGGTGGCTACAAATAAGGCTGCCCGGGGCAGAGGCTACGCAAGGGAGTTCCTCAAGTGGCTGGCGAAGTTCTTCAACGGGCTGGGCAAGAGAGCCTATCTGCTGGCACTGGACGTCAGAGTCAGCTTCTATAAGGAGATAGGCTTCCGCGTTGCAGGAAGAGAGATAGTTCTTGAGCGTATCGACATCGAAAAGGACAGCGCTGCAAAGGGTCGCCTTGAGGACAGAAGCTGAATCAAGCAGCTTCGCAGAAACTTTCTGAAAATTATTCCGGAAAAGCCCGTGAGCTGTCACGGGCTTTTTCTTATGTTCCGATGTACTTTATATACATCTCCGAGGGCTGTATATCGGTGTCGGCGGTGATGATATTGGCGCCGCTGTATGTGGGGATAGTGGTATGTGTGGTGGTGAAGCTTACAGTATCATTTTCGCCCAGAGGCTCCGTGCCAAGGTCTACCGATATGGCTGTGGACTGTCCTCCGCAGCTTATAGTCAGCGGCAGTGTCACCTTGTAGGGCTCCCAGGCAGTCACTCCCGAATAGGTGCCGTCATTGAAGGGCACGGCAGTTACCGAAGCATCGGTGATATAGAAGCGGAAATAGAAATCATGACGGTCTGAATAATACCAATAAAGCTTGGTTATCATACCGATCTCAGTCTCTTCGGCAAGAGTAAAGGGTATCTCCTCATGGAAGAATGCAGGACCATAATTAGCAGCGTAGTTTGCGAACAGTACATCTTCACCCGGAGTGTTGTACCTGGTCTTGACATTGCGGTGTATGAGTATATTGCCCGTTGAAGTTAACAGGTCCACAGTGGTATAATTATACCAGTCCTCTTTGCGGTCGTATATATCGGTAAAGTTACCCACTTCGTCCTTGATCTGAACAAGCTCGCAGTGGAGCTTATAAGAACCGGCAGGCAATGTGGTCTTCCACTGTGCATTACGGAAATCAGGCGGGTACAGATGATTGGTTCGCTCGTCTATCGCCCAATAATCATTTACATAACCTCCCGGCTCCATTCCTATCCACTGCTGATATGCTCCCGTGTGCGGTGTCCCGGGAGGTATGGACGGAGCGTTGTCATACAAACTTTGCGGGAAGAATTCGACAGTGATGTTGCCGAGATAATTGGGGTCAAGGGAGCCGTTGCTGAGTCCGTCGCTCTGAGCATATTCTCTCTGCGGAAGCAGGTTCACGCCTGTTTTGCCCACTCCTCCCGGGGCACCTTTAATGCGCCAGTCCAGAAGCGATGTGCCGTCGGAGACAAAGCGCAGGGGAAGTGCTCCCGTGCGCTCACGCTCTCCGATAGTACTGACGAAAAGCCGAGTGAAAAGGTCCTCCGCCAAGCCCGTCTTACGGGCTTTCAGTCTCTCATAGAGCATGGTCATTCCTCCTCGGAGGGATCGTATTCGTCGCCTGTGGTCTGGTTTATCCATGTGCCCTCAGAGGTCAGACCGTAAAGGTCTCCCGTGGTTATCTCCCAGGCGAGAGTGCCCTGTGAGAGCACCCTGCCGCTGATACCGCCGGGGAGGGGAAGGTCAGTCTTTTCGTCCACGGCAAGCTCCGCCACAACTACCGACCTCTCGTTTTCAAAGCTGCGGAATCTCTCCTTTAAAATAGTTACCATTATGGTTCCTCCTTTTTGTATTTTTTGAAAGCGCTTTCATAAGTAGTCCGTAAAGGGGGTGTTTTAAACGGGAAACCGTTGTATATCACAGAAAGTTTACAAAATATTTTTTTCTCCTCCCCGTTTGACAAACTTTGTGATATGGAGTATAATATTCTGTGAATCTGTAATTAGGAGATGTAAGAATGAATCCAGAGGTATATGGAAAATATGAGATAATCGACGCTCATTCCCATATTTTCCCCGAAAAGATCGCGGAGACAGCTACTGTTAGTATCGGACATTTCTATGACATACCAATGAATAATCACGGCTTCAGCGAGAAGCTAATCGAGGCAGGAAGTAAGATAGGGGTAACAAAATATCTGGTCTGCTCTACTGCCACCACACCGAAGCAGACAAATAATATCAATCACTTCATCGCTCAGGAATGCGAAAAGCACTCATGCTTCTACGGCTTCGGCACCACTCACCCCGATTCCTCAGACCTTGAGGGGGGATATCGAGCAGATAATCTCACTGGGACTTCACGGCGTGAAGCTCCACCCCGATTTCCAGAAGTTCAATGCGGATTCTCCCGAGGCTTTCAGGATATATGAGCTCATCGAGGGCAGACTGCCCCTGCTCATACACTGCGGCGATGCAAGATACGACTACTCTGCGCCCCACCGCATCAAGAAGATAAACGAGAATTTCCCCAGGCTTCAGCTTCTGGCTGCCCATCTCGGCGGCTATCAGCAGTGGGACGAGGCTGAAAAGACCTTAGCAGGTCTGGACAATGTAAGGTTCGACGTCAGCAGCTCCCTGGCATTCATAACTCCCGAAAAGGCTGCCCGTATCGTCAGAAAGTACGGTATCGAGAACTGCTTCTTCGGCTCGGATTTCCCCATGTGGAGCCACGAGGACGAGCTCATGCGCTTCCTGCAGCTGGGCTTCACCGAGGAGGAAAATCAGAAGATACTTGCAACTAATTTCAAGGAGTTTCTCGGACTCTGAGGTGGGCTCTGAATGATAACCGATAACGGCGAGTGGGTAATGCTGGGGACCTCCATGCGTGACCCCAACAGGCTCAGAAATGCTGAGGACCTTGTCAGCTTCGTGGAAAAGGTGGGCTTTGTGCCCCTTTTCAGCAACAATATCGAGGACTTTTCCGTGGAGGAGCACTGCGCCTCAAAGTCCTGGTGGACGGGCAATGCTGCCACAGACCCCTGGGAGTGGAGAGCCGCTGCGGCGGCAGGGGGCAGAGTGGCTTACGGCAAGTTTTTCGGCGGCAAGGCGGGGTTTATCTCAGCGGAATGGCTGCCATGTTTCGCCAACTACCGCAGGGACGGCTATGACTTCGACAGTCTCTCCGACGAGGGCCTGGCAGGACGCCGTGAGGCTAAGATAATGGAGCTGTTTGACAGCCATGAGGAGCTTTTCTCATTTGAGGCAAAGGAGCTGGGAGGCTTCGGAAAGGGCGGAGAAAAAAACTTTCAGGGCATTATGACACAGCTCCAGATGAAGACCTACCTCGTTGTCAGGGACTTCCGCTACAGGCGCAACAAGCGGGGCGAGGAGTACGGCATGAGCGTGGCGGTGTATACTCCTCCCGAGAGGATATTCGGCTATGATACTGTAAGCGCCGCCTATTCCGAGGAGCCTGCGGCTTCCCGTGAGAGGATAGTAAAAAGGCTTATGGAGCTCTATCCCCACGCCTCGGAGAAAAATATAAACAAGCTCATCTGAGCGGGACCTGCGGCAGTGAGCTTAAATTTATGAAAAAGATACCGAGTCTGAAATAATGGCTCGGTAATTTTGTTCAGCGATGCAGCAGGAGGGGCTACCTCCCGCTCTTTGCATTGACAGGAAAGGATACAGCTATGGTAAAGGATATTGTAAGAGATGAAAAGGTACTCGGAATAAAGTCTGAGCCTGCCACAAGGGCGGATATGCAGACCGTCAGGGACCTTCTGGACACGGTGCAGGCTAACTCCGAAAGGTGCGTGGGCATGGCTGCAAATATGATAGGAGTCCACAAGACTATCCTTGTGGCGCTCATCGGCGAGGAGTATATTGCTATGATAAATCCCCGTATCGTGGACAAGTCTAAGGAGACCTATGACACCGAGGAGGGCTGCCTTTCCCTGAGCGGTGTGCGCCCCGTCACACGTTTCCGCACTATAGCCGTGGAGTACCTGGATAAGAAGTTCAAGCGCCGCCGCAGTATCTTCCGCGACTATGAGGCGGAGATAATCCAGCACGAAATGGACCACTTTGAGGGGAAGATAATCTGAATTCACAAAAAGTGCCGTTCCTTCATATAATGCAGCGAGGGAGGGAAGTCTCCCTCCCTTAGTACGGCGGTCTTCCGCCATATGGAGGAATTACTATGGCAACTTTCTATAATCAGGCTACATTGTCCTATAACGGCACTGTGGCAAGCTCAAATATAACCGCAGGCGAGATACTTGAGGTGCTCTCGGTCTCCAAGACTGCGGTGCCCGACACCTATTCACAGGGGAGCGACAATGTGTTCATCATCAGTATCGTGAATACAGGCTCCTCTGGCTATAGCGGTCTCACGGTAACCGACGACCTGGGCGAGTACAGCTTCGGCGAGGAGGGCGGCACTGCTGTTCCCCTGACCTACAAGGAGGGCAGCCTTGTTTACTATGTGAACGGCGTTCAGCAGCCTTCACCTGCGGTGACCTTCCTGTCGCCCCTTACGGTCACAGGCATAAATGTGCCCGCAGGCGGCAATGTCACTCTCGTCTATGCCGCGGAGACCAACAGCTTCGCGCCTATGGGAGCAGATGCAGCTATTACAAATACCGCCATTGTCAGCGGAGCAGGCTCCGAGACGGCGACAGCTTCTGCCGTTATAACCTACGGCGATGGTATCGACCTTGCTATCAGCAAGTCACTCAGTCCTGCTGTTGTTGAGGAGAACGGCGAGGTGACCTATACCTTCATTATCCAGAACTTCGGCTCCGTTCCCGCAGAGGCAGCTGACAATGTCATCTTCAGTGACACCTTCACTCCCACTCTCAGAGGCATTACTGCGGAGTTCAACGGAGCGGCATGGACCTCGGGTACTGACTACGCCTACGATCCCGATAACGGCGTATTTACCAGCCTTGACGGAGTGATAACCGTTCCTGCGGCTCAGTTCATTCAGGACGAGACCACAGGCGAGTGGAGCACTCAGGCAGGTATCAGCACCCTCATCATCAGAGGCAGACTGTCCTGAAAGTTAAATGAAAAAAATTTATAAACCTACTTGACAAGTGTGTGTTGTGGTGCTATAATAATTAAAAATCAAACCGATGACGCGGAGATAAAGTTAATTATGATTCCACAGAGAGCCTGCGGTGCTGAGAGTCAGGTGAAACACAGATTAGCAAATGGACCGCCGAGGGTGCAGTCAAATGAGTAAAGCGCGATATTTCGCCGCTCAGAGTATTCTGCAACGTTATGATGTGCGTTAATCATCAGGGATATGATAGTATCCTGTAAAGTGCACGGCTATGCCGTGAATCAAGGTGGTACCGCGGATAGAATTATTCGTCCTTGACAGATCATATTGGTCTGTCAGGGACTTTTTTATTTGCCCTGACAGGTCACGGAGGTGCTTTTTATGAAGTTTTTACCCGAGCTCAGCAAGGTCAGAGAGCTGGCAGACTGCGGAAAATATGACATTGTTCCCGTCAGCTGCGAGATACTCTCGGACATCTGTACTCCCATCGAGGCGATAATGATACTGAAAAACGTCTCGAACCACTGCTATATGCTGGAATCCGTTGCGGAAAAGGAGAAGTGGGGAAGATACACCTTCCTCGGCTTCGACCCCAAGCTCCAGATAACAGCCGCAGGCAATGACCTCATTATCGGAGACGTAAAAATGACTTCAGATGATCCGTCAGTTCAGATAAGACAGATACTTTCAAAATACAGGAGCCCTAAATTCGACTACCTTCCCCCCTTCACAGGCGGTCTGGCAGGATATTTCTCCTACGATTTCCTCGCCTATTCGGAAAAGACCCTTCGCACCGATGTAAGCGATACGGAGAATTTCAAGGACGTTGACCTCATGCTTTTCGACAAGGTCATCGCCTTCGACAACTTCCGCCAGAAGCTTATCCTCATCGCCAACATGAGACTGGAAGAGGGAGAGGCAGGCTACAACAAAGCAAAGCTGGAGCTTCAGCATATGGCTGACCTCCTCAGACGCGGGGAGCGAGTAAAGGAGCCCGCAGGCAGGCTCACAAGCGAGGTCACAGCCCTGTTCAGCAAGGAGCAGTACTGCGATATGGTGGAAAAGGCTAAGGGACATATCCGCGAGGGCGACATCTTCCAGATAGTCCTCTCAAACCGCCTCAGCGCAGGCTTTGAGGGAAGTCTCCTCAATACCTACAGAGTGCTGAGAACTATCAATCCTTCGCCCTATATGTTCTATTTCTCGGGGACCGATGTGGAGATAGCAGGTGCTTCTCCCGAAACTCTGGTAAAGCTGGAGGACGGCGTTCTCCACACCTTCCCACTGGCAGGCACCCGTCCCAGAGGCAAGACCGACAAGGAGGACAAGGCTCTTGAGGCTGACCTGCTGGCGGACGAGAAGGAGCTTGCGGAGCATAATATGCTTGTTGACCTGGGCAGGAATGACCTTGGCAAGATAAGCAAATTCGGCTCCGTTCAGGTGGAAAAGCTCCACAGCATTGAGCGCTACTCACACGTTATGCACATCGGCTCTACGGTACGGGGCGAGATAAGGGAGGAGTTCGACGGCTTTGATGCCGTAAGCGCAGTGCTCCCCGCAGGAACTCTCTCGGGAGCTCCCAAGATTCGCGCCTGTCAGCTCATCGCGGAGCTTGAAAACAACAAGCGCGGCATCTACGGCGGCGCCATCGGCTACATCGACTTCACAGGCAATCTTGATACCTGCATCGCTATACGTATCGCCTACAAGAAGAACGGCAAGGTCTTCGTGAGAAGCGGAGCAGGCATAGTTGCGGACTCTGTTCCCGAAAAGGAGTATCAGGAGTGCATAAACAAGGCGGCGGCTGTGGTCAACGCCCTTAAAATGGCAGAGGAGGCGGACGAATGATTCTTCTCATTGATAATTACGACAGCTTTTCATATAACCTCTATCAGCTCATCGGTGAGATATGTCCCGATATAAAGGTGATACGCAACGACGAGATGACTGTTGCGGAGATAGAAAAGCTTGCTCCAGACAAGATAATACTCTCCCCGGGTCCGGGACGTCCCGAGGACGCAGGCATTATAATCGAAGCCGCTAAGACGGTGTGCAAAAAGATACCTACCCTTGGCGTTTGTCTCGGTCATCAGGCTATATGCGCCGCCTACGGTGCAACAGTTACCTACGCCAAGGAGCTCATGCACGGCAAGCAGTCCGTTATCAGCTTCATGAACGATTGCCCTCTGTTCAGGGGAATAGACGAGGGCGCTCCCGTGGCGAGATACCATTCCCTTGCGGCAGACGCGGCTACACTGCCCGATTGTCTGGAGGTCACAGCTCTTGCCGATGACGGCGAGGTCATGGCGGTCCAGCACAGGGAATACCCCATATACGGCGTTCAGTTCCACCCTGAGTCCATCATGACTCCCGACGGAAGGATAATGCTGAAAAACTTTATTGAGCTTTGAATTATTCATTGCCGCAATAAAAAACGAGGTGACAGCTATGGACTATCTTGATGAATTCTACAGAAATTACGACGAGGAGGGCAGGCTCCTCTCACAGTCGGGTCAGGTGGAGTACCTGACCACCATGAAGTATATCCGCGACTGTATCGGTGACCGCAGGGACGCAAGGCTCCTTGAAGTGGGCGCAGGCACGGGACGTTACAGCGTAACCCTTGCAAAAGAGGGCTTTGATGTAACGGCGGTGGAGCTGGTGGAGCATAATCTGGAAAAGCTCCGCGCAAAGCTGGACGGTACAGAGCCCATAAGGACTTTGCAGAGAAACGCCCTTGACCTTTCGGAGCTTTCGGATAACAGCTTCGATGTCACTCTGCTGCTGGGACCTATGTACCACCTGTTCACCCGTGAGGATATGCTCAGGGCGCTCTCAGAGGCGGTAAGGGTCACCCGAAAGGGCGGATACGTACTGGCGGCATACTGCATGAACGAAGCGGCTGTGCTCCAGCACGCCTTTCTTCACGGGAACCTGAGAAGGGTACTGGAAAATGATATGCTGGCAGAGGAGTGGCACTGCAAGAGCGAACCAAAGGAGCTCTTCTCACTGGTGAGGACGGAGGAGATAGCGGCGCTGAATGCGGAACTTCCCGTTGAGAGAATAAAGCTCATAGCAACGGACGGAGCGGCTAACTACATGAGCGAATGTATCGACAGCATGGACAGCTTCACCTTTGACAAGTTCATGGAATACCATTTCGCCACCTGCGAAAGAGCCGACCTTATGGGCGCTTCAAACCATACACTTGATATACTGAGAAAAATATAAATGATAGAAAGGAAAGATATTATGTCACAGTCAAAAGGACGATTCGGCGTTCACGGCGGTCAGTACATACCCGAAACGCTGATGAATGCGGTCATAGAGCTTGAACAGGCTTACGACCACTATAAGAATGACCCGGATTTCAACCGCGAGCTCACTGAGCTCCTCAACAACTACGCAGGCAGACCTTCTCTGCTTTACCGCGCAGATAAGCTCACAAGAGAGCTGGGAGGCGCTAAGATATACCTCAAGCGCGAGGACCTGAACCACACGGGCTCCCACAAGATAAACAACGTTCTCGGTCAGGCTCTCCTTGCAAAGAAAATGGGCAAGACCAGACTTATCGCCGAGACAGGTGCAGGTCAGCACGGCGTTGCTACTGCCACTGCCGCCGCTCTCCTTGATATGGAGTGCGTGGTGTTCATGGGCGAGGAGGACACCAAGCGTCAGGCTCTCAACGTTTACCGCATGAAGCTTCTGGGCGCTGACGTCATTCCCGTAAAGAGCGGTACAGCTACCCTCAAGGACGCTGTTTCCGAAGCGATGCGCGAGTGGACCTCCCGTATCACCGATACACACTACTGTCTCGGTTCGGTAATGGGGCCCCACCCGTTCCCGACTATAGTACGCGATTTTCAGGCTGTTATCTCCCGTGAGGCAAGAGCTCAGATACTGGAGGCTGAGGGCAGACTTCCCGACGCCGTTATCGCCTGTGTAGGCGGCGGCTCCAACGCTATCGGCAGCTTCTATCACTTCATTCCCGATGAGGGTGTCCGTCTTATCGGCTGCGAGGCGGCAGGCAGGGGTATCGACACATTCGAGACTGCGGCTACTGTCAATACGGGCAGGATAGGCATTTTCCACGGTATGAAGTCCTACTTCTGTCAGGACGAGTACGGTCAGATAGCTCCTGTTTACTCCATTTCCGCAGGTCTGGACTACCCCGGCGTAGGTCCCGAGCACGCTCATCTCCACGACATCGGCAGGGCTGAGTACGTTCCGGTTACAGATGACGAGGCGGTAAACGCTTTTGAGTACCTTTCGCGCACCGAGGGTATCATTCCCGCTATCGAGTCGGCACACGCAATTGCCTACGCTATGAAGCTGGCTCCCACTATGGACAAGGACAAAATTATCATCGTAACAGTTTCGGGACGCGGCGACAAGGACTGCGCTGCCATCGCACGTTACAGAGGGGAGGATATATATGAGTAATATCAGAGCTGCATTTGAAAACGGAAAGGCATTCATACCGTTCATAACCTGCGGAGACCCCGACCTTGAGACCACCGCAAAGGTGGTAAGGGCGGCTGCGGAAAACGGTGCCGACCTCATCGAGCTGGGCATACCTTTCTCAGACCCCACCGCTGAGGGTCCCGTTATTCAGGGAGCGAATATCCGTGCACTGGCAGGGGGAGTGACTACGGACAAGGTTTTCGAGCTGGTGAAGGAGCTCCGCAGAGATGTGAAGATACCCTTTGTGTTCATGACCTATGCAAATGTGGTGTTCTCATACGATGCTGAAAGATTTATGGCAAGATGCTGTGAATGCGGAGTTGACGGAATAATCCTACCCGACCTTCCCTTTGAGGAGAAGGAGGAGTTCTCGGCAGTGGCAAGACAGTACGGAGTTGACCTTATATCGCTGATAGCTCCCACCTCGGAGAACCGCATAGCCATGATAGCAAAGGAGGCTGAGGGCTTTATCTACATCGTTTCAAGTCTGGGAGTTACAGGCGTGAGAAGCGAGATAACCACCAATATCGGCGACATCGTAAAGGTCATCAGGGAGAACACCAAGGTGCCCTGTGCAGTTGGATTTGGTATCTCCAAGCCCGAGCAGGCTCAGAAAATGGCTGCTCTCTCGGACGGAGCCATAGTGGGCTCCGCTATAATCCGTATACTTGAAAAGTACGGTAAGGACGCCGCTCCCTATGTGGGCGAATATGTAAAGGAAATGAAAGAAGCAGTCGATAAATCATAATTATGCTTGGCAAAATTATGATTTGAGTTTAGAGTTTAGAGTTGAGAGTTGAAAGCTGTGGAGTCGTCTGCGGCGACAATATTTAAATACTGTGAGCGAAGCGAACACATTGACTAACCACTATGCACTAATCACTTTTAGCGCTTGCGGCAAATTCTGATTTATAAAGGAGTTTTAACTATGATCAAGGAAGCAATAGCTAAGATCGTTGACAAGCAGGATCTGACATTCGATGAGGCATACAAGGTAATATCAGAAATCATGGCAGGGGAGACTACTCCCACACAGAATGCTGCCTTCCTATCCGCTCTTTCCACAAAAAGCACCAAGGCGGAGACTATCGACGAGATAACGGGCTGTGCTGCCGCTATGCGTGATGCGGCTATTAAGTTCGAGAATGACATGGATCTTCTCGAAATAGTCGGCACAGGCGGTGACAACGCTCACAGCTTCAATATCTCCACTACATCTGCATTCGTTACTGCGGCTTCGGGCATAAAGGTGTCAAAGCACGGCAACCGCGCTGCTTCGTCACTGTCGGGCACTGCGGACTGTCTTGAGGCTCTGGGCGCAAATATAAGCCTTGAGCCAGACAAGTGCAGACAGCTTCTTGAGGACAGCGGCTTCTGCTTCTTCTTCGCGCAGAAGTACCACACCTCCATGAAGTACGTGGGACCTATCCGCAAGGAGCTGGGCTTCCGCACGGTGTTCAATATCCTGGGACCCCTGACCAATCCTGCCTGCCCCAGTCACCACCTCCTGGGCGTATATGACAGCGTCCTCCTGGGACCTGTGGCAGAGGTGCTCATGAAGCTGGGCTCAAAGAACGGCATGGTAGTCTACGGCACCGACAAGCTGGACGAGATCTCACTCAGCGCTCCCACGGCTGTATGTGAGTACAGGGACGGCTGGCTGAAGAATTACGAGATAACTCCCGAGCAGTTCGGCTTTGAGCGCTGTACAAAGGAGGACCTCAAGGGCGGTACTCCCGAGGAGAATGCGGCTATAACACGCGGTATCCTTGCAGGCGACATAAAGGGACACAAGAGGAACGCTGTACTGCTCAACGCAGGCGCTGCTATCTATATCGGCGGAAAGGCTGAGTCCATGGAGGCAGGCGTTAAAAAGGCTGCGGAGCTCATCGACAGCGGTGCTGCCCTGGCTGCTATGGACAGATTTATTGCTGAGTCCAACAACTGAGGTGTTCTATGACTATTCTGGATAAGCTTGCCGCTCATGCGGCAGAACGTGTGGAGGCAGCCAAAAAAAGGCTGCCTTCCGAGGATATAAGGCGCCTTGCTCTGGAGCTTCCCAAGGGGGAGTTTGAGTTTGAAAGGGCGCTGAAAAAAGATGACATCGCATTCATATGCGAGTGCAAGAAGGCTTCCCCCTCAAAGGGCATTATCGCCGAGGACTTCCCCTATCTGGACATCGCAAGGGAGTACGAGGCAGCAGGTGCGGACTGCATTTCCGTGCTGACTGAGCCGAAGTGGTTCCTGGGAAGCGATGAATACCTTCGCGAAATAGCCGAAAATGTGAAGATACCCTGCATACGCAAGGACTTCACCGTGGACGAGTACATGATCTACGAGGCAAAGCTCCTGGGAGCAAAGGCGGTGCTGCTCATCTGCTCCATTCTTTCGGCGCAGCAGATAAAGGAGTATATCGGCGTCTGCGATGAGCTGGGACTGTCCGCTCTGGTGGAGGCTCACGATGAGGAGGAGCTTCTCAGGGCTGTGGACTGCGGAGCCCGTATAATAGGCGTAAACAACCGTAATCTCAAGGACTTTTCCGTGGACACGGGCAACAGCCGCCGTCTCAGGGAGCTGGCTCCCGCGGAGGTGAGCTTCGTCTCGGAAAGCGGCGTCCGCACGGCTGAGGATATAAGGCTGCTCCGCGAGGCAGGGGTGAACGCTGTGCTCATCGGCGAGACCCTTATGAGGGCTGCGGATAAAAAGGCAAAGCTCAGAGAGCTGAAAGGGAAAAATGACTAAGATAAAGATGTGCGGACTTCGCCGTACTGAGGATATAGAATTCGCAAACAGGTTGAAGCCCGATTATATCGGCTATGTGTTCGCGGAAAAAAGCAAACGGTATATAACTCCCGAAAAGGCGGCGGAGCTTACAAAGCTGCTGGACGGGGATATAGTTCCCGTGGGTGTTTTCGTTGACGAGACCATGGAAAACGTTATCGCCGCCGTGAAAATGGGAGCCGTGAAGATGGTTCAGCTCCACGGCAGCGAGAGCGAGGACTTCGTATCTAAGCTGAAAAGCCTCGGTATCCCCGTAATAAAGGCGTTTCAGGTGAGCTCCGCAGAGGATATTGCTGCCGCAGAGCGCTCCTGCGCGGATATGGTGCTGCTGGACTCGGGAAAGGGTTCGGGTCAGACCTTTGACTGGTCTCTCATCGGCAGTATAAAGCGTCCCTATCTTCTTGCGGGGGGGATAACTGCGGAGAATGCTGCTCAGGCAATAAGGCAGCTTCGCCCATACGGAGTTGACGCAAGCTCCTGTCTTGAGACCGACGGTTTCAAGGACTTTGCTAAAATGACTGCCTTTGCACAGGCGGTCAGAGAGGCAGAGGAGCAGGCTTAAAACTGTCCGTCAGTGGTGTACAAGCGTATTCACCAAAAATACAGTTGTACGGGTGCCTATTTTTGGCTTTCTGTCAATTGATTTTAACGGCAAAAAGGCATATAATATATATTGCTATAAAATTATCAATGTTAAAAGGATGATATATATGAGTAATAAAGTCGTTAAGTTCGGCGGAAGCTCCCTTGCTGACGCCAATCAGTTCAGAAAGGTAGCCGCAATCATCAGGAGCGATGACAAGCGCAGATACGTTGTGCCCTCTGCTCCCGGAAAGCGCTTCTCCGACGATATAAAGGTCACAGATATGCTCTACAAGTGCTGTGAGCTGGCTGGCAGCGGTGTGGACTTCTCAAAGGACTTCCAGATCATAAAGGACCGCTATAACGGTATCATTTCCGAGCTGGGAATAGATATGTCACTTGATGAGGAGTTCGACTCCATCGTCAAGGAGCTCAAGGACCGTCCTGCAAAGGACTTCGCTGCAAGCCGCGGTGAGTTCCTCAACGGCAAGGTGCTGGCAAACTACCTGGGCTTCAATTTCGTTGACGCTGCTGACGTTATCGTTTTCGATACAAACGGAGTTCTTCTCCTTGACGAGACAGTAAAGGCTGTACGCGAGAGACTCAAGGGTCTGGACAACGCTGTTATCCCCGGCTTCTACGGAAGAACTACCGAGGGCTACATAAAGACCTTTTCAAGAGGCGGCTCCGATGTTACAGGCTCAATTATCGCAAATGCGGTAAAGGCTGAGATATACGAGAACTGGACAGACGTTTCGGGCTTCCTGGTAGCAGACCCCAGAATAGTTGACAACCCCGATGTTATCGAGGTCATCACTTACCGTGAGCTCCGCGAGCTGGCTTACATGGGCGCTTCCGTTCTCCACGAGGACGCTATCTTCCCTGTACGCTCAGCAGGTATCCCCATCAATATCAGGAACACCAATGCTCCCGAGGACGCAGGTACCATGATCGTGGGCAATGACTACGATTTCAGCAGAGAGAGCCTCAGCCACACAATCACAGGTATCGCTGGCAAGAAGGGCTTCAGCACTATCAATATCGAAAAGGCTATGATGAACAATGAGACAGGCTTCGGTATGAAGGTACTGAAGGTTCTCTATGACAACGGTCTTTCCTTCGAGCATATGCCCTCAGGTATCGACACCATGAGCATCACTCTCAGCACGGAAAAGCTTGCTCCCGTTCGTGACAAGGTAGTCGCTGAGCTCCGCAAGGCTGTTGAGCCCGACCACATCGACATCGAGGACGGTATCGCTATCCTTGCAGTAGTCGGACGCAGAATGAAGAACACAAGAGGTACTGTTGCACGTATTTTCGCTTCAATGGCTCATGCACGCATAAATGTAAAGCTTATCGACCAGGGCTCCAGCGAGCTGAACGTTATCATCGGCGTCAGCGAGAATGACCTCCCCGAGGCTATCCGCAGGATCTACGATATGTTTATCAACTCCGAAAAGCAGTAAAAGTATTATCAGACACCTCTGCCTGTCATTGGCGGAGGTGTTTTTTTCAGATCTGCTTCGGTTGACAGTTGCTGCTCGGACAGATATAATATATGTATCAGGAGGTGCGGACATGGAGACTATCATCAGACGACTGAATGAGGAGGAGTACCGATTTCTCGGGGACTTCCTGTATGAAGCCATCTTTATACCCGAGGGCGTGGAGCCACCTCCCCGCGATATTATCGAAAAGCCCGAGCTGAGGCTGTATACCGAGGACTTCGGCTCATCGCCACATGATATCGCCTTCGGAGCCTTCCGGGGCGGATCTATAGTTGGTGCGGTCTGGTGCAGGATAATGAAGGACTACGGTCATGTGGATGACCTGACGCTTTCTCTTGCCATTTCGCTGTATAGGGAGTTCCGCGGAAAGGGACTGGGGACTGCTCTCATGAGGGCTATCCTTAATGAGCTGCGCAGCCGCGGCTACAGACAGGTGTCGCTGGCGGTACAGAAGGAAAATTACGCCGTGAAGCTTTACCGCTCTCTCGGCTTTGAAACAGTCAGCGAGAACACAGAGGAGTTCATAATGATAAAGAAACTGACGGAGGACATATGAAGGTTCTTATTGCAATAGATTCATTCAAGGGCAGCCTTTCTTCCCTTGAGGCAGGACGGGCTGCGGAGCGGGGAATACTCCGCGCTGTTCCCGACGCTGTTACGGTGGTAAAGCCCCTTGCCGACGGCGGTGAGGGGACTGCGGAGGCTCTTATCTCAGGCATGGGCGGAAGGGCTCAGTCTGTGGCGGTCCATGACCCTCTGGGCAGGGAAATAACTGCGGAATACGGTATACTTCCCGACGAAACTGCGGTCATGGAGATGGCTGCTGCGGCGGGACTTACTCTGCTCAATGAAAATGAGCGGGATATAATGACGGCTTCCACCTACGGTGTGGGAGAGATGATCGCCGATGCTGTCAAACGCGGCTGCCGCGAATTCATCATCGGCATAGGCGGCAGCGCCACCAACGACGGGGGAGCAGGCTGCCTTCAGGCACTGGGCTTCGGTCTTTTCGACAGCAAGGGAGAGCCCATAAGCCGCGGTGCAGAGGGACTTGCCGACCTTGCGGAGATAACTGCGGATAGTCTGCTTCCTGAGCTCAGGGACTGCCGTTTCAGAGTCGCCTGCGATGTGAAAAATCCTCTCTGCGGCGAAAACGGGTGCAGCAGGGTGTTTGCTCCTCAGAAGGGGGCGGCTGAGGAGGATATTCCTCTCATGGACGGCTGGCTCAGGCACTATGGGGAGCTGATGAAGGGCACTTTTCCACAGGCTGACCCGAACTGCGAGGGAGCAGGTGCCGCAGGGGGCATGGGCTATGCACTGATGTTTGCACTTGGCGGTCAGCTACGGTCGGGAGCAGAGCTGGTCATGGAGGCAACTGCCATGGAGCAGGCTGTGATACAGGCGGACATTGTGGTGACGGGAGAGGGCTGCCTTGACGGTCAGACCGCCATGGGAAAGGCTCCTGCGGTAATGGCTGCACTGGCGAAAAAGCACGGCAAGCCCGTCATCGCTTTTGGCGGCGCCGTTGGCAGGGGAGCGGAGCTGCTCCGTGATAAGGGTATTGATGCCTGCTTCTGCATACAGACACGCCCCTGTAGTCTTGCGGAGGCTATGGACAGGGATAATGCTGCGGAAAACCTGTCGAAAACCGCAGAGCAGGTCTTTAATGCTGTAAAAATAGTAGGTTCATTAAGTAATATTCGGAATTTATAGTAGATTTATGATATATTTTTTTCCGAAGACCGCACTTTTTGAACAGTGATATTGCACATTCAGCAATATTCAGCTTGCAATAAGTAAAAGCCGATAATATAATGTAGGTAGGAGGGAATTGGGGAAAAACGTGTAAGGCAGCGTTTTTCGTATCGCTTCGGTTTATGAGGGAACTGCACTCCCACACAATAAAGAAATTTGTTGTAAGGGACAAATCAGAAAAAGCTGTACCGTGGGGTACAGCTTTTTTCATTTTCCGATATTGCGTTTCATGGCCTCTTTACAGAAAAGCAGAAACGAAGGCGGCTATCATGCCTTATTGAACTTACCCTTAAAAAGCTCATATAAATCGACCTGTGACAGCACGGATCTCCGACAAGCCTGCCCCCCCTTTGATTTATAAGAAAAACTTATCATAAATCTGCGAAATGCAGATTGATTTATCTGAAAAACTGTGTTAGACTATAATTACCGAATAAATCACGGAGGATGATCACTATGGCTAACATACTTATCGTTTACTATTCACGCAAGGGCGAAAACTACTGGAACGGCGGTCTCAAAACTATCGCAAAGGGCAATACTGAGAGAGTTGCAGAGTTCATTCAGAAGGCGGTTGGCGGCGATCTCTTTGAGGTTGACACTGTAAAGCCCTATTCCGAAAGCTACATGACCTGTATCGAGGAGGCAAAGCAGGAGCTGCGCGGTATATCCGTAGGAAAACACGCTATCGTCGGTGCAGGCTCAGTTGTGACAAAAGATGTGCCCGACTACGCTGTTGTGGTAGGTAATCCGGCGAAGGTCGTAAAAATGCTGGATCCTGAAAAGTTCGACTGAAAGCGGTGATAAGATGCTGAAACAGATACGTTATTTTCAGTCGGTGGTACGGCTCGGCAGCTTTACCGCCGCCGCAGAGGAGCATTTTATATCGCAGTCGGCTATCTCCCAGCAGATAAAAGCACTGGAGGAGGAACTGGGTGTGACACTGCTTGACCGAAAAAAACGCAGCTTTACGCTGACTACCGCAGGGGAGTTTTTCTACAAGAAAAGCCTTGTGCTTGTGGCGGATTATGATAATATGGTCCGTGAGCTGCAAAGAGTTTCGGGCAATAACGGCGAGCTTCTGAAGGTCGGGCTGCTCAAGGGATACAGCGGTAAGGAGTTCAACAGTGCCGTGTCGGAGTTTACGGTTCAGTACCCCGATGTGACGGTAGAGGTCACACACGGAAATCACGATGCGCTCTATGCTCTCCTGCGGAAAGGCGAGCTTGATATTGTTCTGAACGATCAGTGCAGAGCCTTCTCGGATGAGTATGTGAACATTGTGCTTGATATTCGGGAATACTATGCGGAAATATCGGCAAATTCTCCCCTTGCACAGCTTGACGAGGCGGAAATCTCAGACCTGAAAAACACGCCGCTGATCCTGCTCTCCTCCCCCCGATCAGCAGGAAACGGAGCGCAGCTTTTATGTTAATGACTTGGGCTTTACAAGTGAGATCTACTTCACGGAATATATTGATGATGCGCTGATGCAGGTGATCCAGGGCAAGGGCTTTATGCCCATTGAGGGCAGCGGCGATGCAGTGCAGACCACTACAAAGGCTGTGCGCCTTCTGCGAAACGGCAAGCCGATCATCAGGCGGTATTGTGCATTTATGAAAGCCGATAATCCAAAGAAACATACAAATGAATTCATCGGAATTCTGAAAAATCAATTCTGAAACCCGGGAGGATAAGATATGGAATACGATAAGGGCTATGTGTATGAGCTTATGGATAAAGGCGGTCCGACGAAAGTGACCGAACCTTATTTCAAAGAAGCAGTTGATGAAATGATGAGAGCAAGAACGCTGTGTGCAAAGGCTAATGCAGTCCTTCCCGATGATCCGTCCTATGTCGGCTTCCTTGAGGAGCTTTTCGGGCGTAAGCTCGAAAATGTAAGGATACTCACTCCGTTTACCTGTGATTTCGGAAACCGTGTGACATTCGGCAAAGGCGTATTTATCAATTATTCGGCTATTCTTTCGGCGTCGGGCGGTATTGAGTTTCCCAAACAGCTATATACAAAACCTTTACAGCAGGCTATAAAAAAGCAGATGCTTCCAAATCGAAAGCATCTGCTTTTTGTCATGTTATAGAATCAAGCGGTATCTGCTCAGACTCCCACGAGCTTTCAGCGTGTATGGTTATCAGCTCTGCACCGCGCTGCTTTGTTTCCTTTTCTATACCCGGCATTGCGAGATAGTCTATGCTCATGCCGTAGGTCAGGCGAATGCCATTATATTCGATGGACACATTATTGTATCAGTGTCAAGCTGACAAAAAGCACCTAAAATCGATGAAAAACACTGCTTATAAATTCTCTTTTCAGCGATATGCTAATAACAGAAAATTTCATATGGGAATGATTTTCTCCCACGGGAAAACGCTTATCATAAGCTGATGACTTCTGCGTTTTACGCTAAGTACACACCCTACCGTATCGCGATCACGGCGGTGAATACGCTGCTGCTTGTGTCCATAGCACTGACGGCTCTCAGCGGAATGTCCATGAGCGGACACGCAGTACCCTTTATGTACGGGCTGATAAATGTGATGACCGCCAGAGAACTGCATCTTGCCATGTCTTACTGGTCGTTCATTCTGATGGGTATCCACATAGGACTGCACATGAAAGCTATGACCGCAAAACTGCCCGACAAGGGGAAAATTGTTTTTAAGTCTGTCCTCACCGGTGTCTCGGGGGTAGGACTGCGGCTGTTCCTGAAAAGCGGTATCGTGAATTACATCACCTTCAGGACTCACTTCGCGTTTCTCGACTACACTGCGGCAAAGTGGATCATCATTCTGCAGAACTTTGCAATGCTGTTGTTTTTTGTGCTGATTGGGTATGCAGTTTCGGAGGTCACGCAGAAGAACAGGGATCTGGGACAGGTCTGCAAACGACTACCGTCTGCCCACCGAAGCCGAGTGGGAGTATGCCTGCCGTGCAGGAACGGTCACACCCTTTAACACGGAACATTCGCTCAGTGCCGAAGAAGTGAATTTCTACGGCCATTACCCCTATGAGATAGAGGAGAACTATTTCGATGACCATGTGCTTGAAGCACGTCCGGGTGAATATCGGCAGACAACTGTTAAGGCCGGAAGCTTTGAACCGAATGCGTGGGGCTTGTATGACTGCCACGGAAACGTGAATGAATGGTGCTGGGACTATTACGGTGCTTATGATACTTCACAGACCACAGACCCGACAGGAGCGGAAAATTGGCCCCGTCATGTTTACAGGGGCGGCGGCTGGAACGATTTCGCTAAGAATATGCGAAGTGCCTACAGAGCCGCAGGTCAGGCAGATATGAAAAGCTATAACCTGGGCGTAAGGCTTGTGAGAAATGTAGATAATGCCCCCGCGGGAACGCTGACGGCAAAGGAAGACATACACCACGAAAAGGGCGGTAAAGTCCTTATAGCATTTTTCTCATGGAGCGGAAACACAAGAGATATTGCGCATAATATCCACAGCCGCATTGATGCGGACATTGTGGAGCTTACACCTGTTGACCCTTATTCCGATGATTACAGCACAGTCCTTATGGAGGCGCAGGAGGACCAGCACAGGCAGGCGCGTCCTGAACTGAATGAGCATATCGACAATATGGCGCAGTATGACATTATACTTTTGGGCCATCCGAACTGGTGGGCTTCGATCCCGATGCCCATTGCCACCTTCCTTGAAGGCTACGACTTCTCGGGCAAGACGATCATTCCCTTCTGTTCACACGGCGGCGGACGTTTCGGACAAAGCCTGACAGCTATCGCTAAACTCGCTTCTGATTCTGTGATAGGAGAGGGATTGTCGGTGCATTATTCGGGCGACAGCACAGGAGTTCAGCTCCGATACACAGCAGGCTGTCCGTGACCGGCTTGACGGCTTAGGATTTTAGTAATAACATAAAATGGCGGTTCAATAATGAATCGCCGTTTTGTTCTGCTATTTTTTTTACTGTTTTAAAATCCTCCAAGTCCACGGTGTCCGTAAACCTTGTGCTTGTTCAGCTCGCTGTCAATCGCCTTGAATTCCTCGTCCGTCAGCTCCACATCGGCAGCGTTCAGGTTTTCGATGATACGCTCCTTGTTTTTCGAGCCGGGTATCGGCACTACATTCGGGTATTTATGGAGCATCCACGCAAGGGAGATCTGTGCAGGCGTAGCGTTTTCCCTGTCAGCAAACTCTTTCAGCATTTCCACGATCGGCATATTGCCCTCGATATTCCGACGGGATAGCTGCGGCACCCAGTTGCGTACATCGTCATTGCGTTCAAACTGAGTTTCGGCAGTTATCTTGCCTGAAAGGAGACCGCTTGCGATAGGCGAAAACGGCACAAAGCCGATGTTATGCTCCATGCAGTACGGAATAATCCTGCTCTCGCTGTCACGTTCCACCATGGAATAGATATTCTGGATAGCCGTCAGCGGAGTGACGCTCTGCGCTTCGTCGATCACATCCACATCGACCTGAGACAGTCCCCAGCCACGGATAAGCCCGTCGTCGATCAGTCTGCCCATCGCTTCTGCAACCTTTTCCACAGGCACGCCGCCCATTCGGTGCAGATAATAAATATCCACATAGTCGGTTCTGAGACGGTCAAGCGAGCCTTCAAGGTGGCGGCGCACTTCGTCATAAACGCTCTTGCGGAATCCCACGGAGTGGAGCATCAGCTTTGTTGCAATGGCCACATTCTCACGCACATCTTCAAGCGCCTTGCCGACGATAAGCTCGTTGTGACCTATCCCCGACAAATTCGGGCTATAAACCTCCGCTGTATCAAAGAAATTGCAGCCGTGCTGGTAAGCGTTTCGTATTGCCTCAATGCTGTATTGCTCGGACGGTATCTTGCCGTAGCCGTGAGAAAATGCCATGCAGCCCATGCCGACTGCGGATACTTTTATATCTTTCAGTTTTCTTGTTTTCATTATGACTCCTCCTTATCGGTCAGGCGAATTTACGGCTATCCATTCACCGCTACGCTTTTCGTAGTAATGCGTGCCTTTCATGCGGTATGTCCCTCTTGCACCGTAGGCATTGGCATTCAGCACCGAGGTATATGTGATACTTGCGGTATCGTCGCTGACCTCGATTTTCGGGCTGTCCATACCGATCGTGAAGTACCGCAGGCTGCCGTCGGCGATGTCTGCAAAGTATTCCTCACGGGTCTGCGTCATGCCGCTCATGTGGGTGTAGGTCATATCCTCAGAGACAAGCTCACGCATAGTGTCAATATCTGCATCGGTCATAGCCTGACAGTATCTCGCCTGTACATACAGAACAGAAAGCTGTTCATCGTTCATCGAGCCGAGGTCTGCGTTTATCAGCTCAACATTTGTCAGTGCTGAAAAATTGTAATTTTTCATATCATCACCGCTTTCGATCGTGGCAGTTTCAGCGGTCAAACTTATAGCTGATCGCTCGTCATTTTTTTCGCAAGAGGTCAGGCAAAACATTGCTGCGACTAATAGAATAGCTGACTTCATCGTGAACTTCTCATCTGCCGAGGTTGAATTTTTTGTTTTTCAGTGCAGCTATCGTTCCGCCGTCCACAAGCAGATCGGTGCCTGTCACATAGCTTGCGGAATCACTGAGCAGGAACGCTCCTGCCGCACCTATCTCGTCGGGAGAGCCCACACGGCGCATTGGTGTTGCGTCGATCATTCGCTGATAGCCTGCACCGTTGGCGTTAAATTCGTCATAAGCAAGGGGCGTGACGATAACTCCCGGGCTGATGGTGTTTATCCTTGCACCTCGCTCGCCCCATTCGTGGGCTGCTGCATACTGCACCTGCAAGTGGTTTGCTTTTTTGAAACGATGTAAGCCGCTCCCGAATTTGTGATACGCCCGGGCGACAGGCAGGGCAGGTCTTTCAGCTTATCCGCAGGAGTGGTCATGATCTGATACTCCTCGGCGGGAAGGGGCGGGAACATATAGCCTGTCTGACTGGAGATCAGCAGCCCTGCGCCGCCTCTTGCGATGACCTTACCGAAGGCATCAAGTGCGTACTTTGAGCCGATGAGATCAAGGTCGATGATCTTTTCGGGGCTTGCCTGATTGGGCGAATGTCCTGCAGTGTGAATATAGTATTTTACCTCGCCGAGCTCAGCAGCTTTTGCGGCAAAGGCTTCGATGCTCTCTTTATTGTTGGCATCCACCACCATAGTTTCCACCGCATAGCCGTAACCCTGATACTCACGCTTTACTTCATCAAGACGCTTCTCGCTGATGTCGCCGAAAAGCAGCGTCATTCCTGCACACACACGGCGCAGGATAGCCGTTCCCATGCTGCCTGCACCAAGCAGAACAGCGACCTTTCTGTTCTCGTTTCTGTCAAATATCATAGCCATAAAAATACCTCCTTAATAGCGCCTTTTGCACGGCGCACGAAATACTCCACGCATTCAATTGTGGGATACTTCATACTTTCTCCTCAGTGGATCTTATACATTCCAAGCGTTACCGCATTTGCCATATTGTCTGGGTCATGCGTCCCCTTGCCCTTGTCAAGCGCACGGATCGCAGTCATATCCTCGTCGGTCAGTTCAAAATCAAAAATGCTGATGTTATCACGGATATGTTCAATAGAAGTCGCTTTCGGAAGTGCGATGATACCCTCCTGATAATGCCAGCGAAGAATGATTTGTGCCACCGATTTACCGTACTTTTCAGACAGTCCTGTAAGCACCTTGTCGGTCAGCAGCTTGCGGTTTGCGTGACCGAGAGGATACCACGCCTCCATGCGGATATTGTACTTTGCAAGATACTCACGCAGCTCCTTCTGCTTGAAGTAAGGGTTGCACTCCATTTGATTCACAACGGGCAGTATCTCCATTTTTGGCAGCAGCTTGTCAAGGAATTTGACTGTGTGATTGCTCACTCCGATCGAACGTATCTTACCTGCCCTGACCGCTTCTTCGAGGGCTTTCCAAGCACCTGTGGTGTCACCATAGGGCTGGTGGAGCAGATACAAGTCCATGTAGTCGAGCCCCAGCTTTGAAAGCGAGGTGTCTATCGCCTTCTTTGCCGCCTCATAGCCGTAGTCCTGAAGGCACAGCTTCGATGTCACATAGATCTCCTCACGGGGAATACCGGACTTTTTCACAGCCTTGCCTACATCGCTTTCGTTCTGATATGCAGCCGCCGTGTCGATCAGGCGGTAGCCCTCCTTCAAAGCAGTCGTGACGGCTTCCTCAGTCGGACCATTGTTCGGAACCATGAAAACGCCGAAGCCTGTTACGGGAATTGTTGTGTTATCGTTGAGTGTAAAATTAGTCATACAGATCACCTCATAAAGATTTCTTTAATACCATTTTATCACACGAATAGCGGTAAATCTAATAGAAATCTTTAATAACCGATAGAAAAATTAAATTGCTCAGTATTCCTTTACAAAACAGAATGACTATGCTATAATTAATCCGAGGTGATACCATGACCACAAAACAGCTTACCTATGCCGCCGAGCTTGCACGCACGCAGAATTTCAACCGTGCAGCCGAAAATTTATTTATCTCCCAGCCAACACTGACCTACCAAATACGCCTTTTAGAGGACGAGATCGGTTTTGAGATATTCGCGCGTTCCGGCAAGGGGGCAACGCTCACTCCCGCAGGCGAGCAGTTCATCGTGACGATCAGAAACGTGCTGACGGAGCTGAACAAGGCAATTGAAAACGGGCAGAATTTCAGCTCCCGATACAAGGGCAACATCAATATCTGTATGCCCGTGAGGTCTGCACTTTATTATCTGCCGCAGATCATCATGGAGTTTGCAAAGGTCTATCCCGATATTTCCGTGACACCATACTTTATTTATTCGGGCTATCTGGAGCGCTTTTTTGCAGGCGAAATGGACGTGACCTTCTCCCTCGAACATCAGATGAAGCGAATCCATGATGTGAAAAAACATCACCTTTTCGACAGCGGCATCTATCTTATCTGCAAGAAAAATGATATGCTCTCACGCAAGCGGCTTATCCGTGAAAGCGACCTCTCGGGGCGGACTTTAATGGTTGGTAATACCTCACCGCCAGAGCTGAAAGCTGTTCAGCAGCGCCTTATCGCAGGGGGCAACATCAGCTATTTTAACAGTCCCGACCACAACACTACGCTGACTAATGTGGCATCCGAGCGCGGCATCTGTCTGTCTCCCGGTTTTCTCAATGACCACACCGACGAGTTTGTGTGGATACCCTTTGACTGTCAGGAGAAAATGCCCTGCGCCCTTTATACCCACAAATCAGAGAGCCGAAAATTCGTGCTTGATTTTGTAAAAATGGTTCAAGATAAATATAAAGACGATCCGCTTGCTGTGTGACAATTCAATTTTTCTATCAGCTATTTAATATTTCAATTAGACTTACCTCTGCTCTGTATGCTACAATATAAGTAGCAGATAAGAACGGAGGTATTTTTATGAAACATATTATTTCTTTGGTACTTGCCGGTGTGATGACCGCTGTTTCGGTCACATTCAGCAGTCCCACAGTCACGGCTGAGACAGAACATCATGACAACGTGCTGATCACATACTTTTCAAGAGCAGAAGAAAACTACAACGTGGGAGTTGTGGAGCGAGGAAACACCGATCTCCTTGCCGGGATCGTGGCTGAGGAGACCGGCGGAGAACTGTTCCGAATCTAAACTGTTAAGGAATACCCGTCCGCATACGATGAAATGCTCACCATTGCCACAGAGGAGCGCACCAACAAGGAACGTCCCGAACTGAAAACATCTATCGAGAATTTCGATACTTACGATGTGATCTTCGTGGGCTATCCGATCTGGTGGGGCGATATGCCTATGGCAATGTATACCTTCCTCGAAAGCTATGACTGGAACGGCAAGACCGTGATCCCGTTCAACACCCATGAGGGCAGCGGTCAGGCAAATACCGTCACAACGATCAAGGGCATCTGTGAGGGGGCAGATGTGATGAGCGGCTTTTCCGTGCGTGGTTCCGTCGCGCAGAATGACGGTGCAAGTGCGAGGACGATCGTGCAGAACTGGCTGGATTCCAACAACTTTGAAGCACTTGCCAGGAAGCAGGTAACACATTACACCTTGCAGGATCTCCGTAATTTGCAGGACTTTCTTCTCGCTAAGCCTACGGAAGAAGATCTGAGAGGCAAGCCTTATGACCTCGACGGTGACGGTGTATGGAGCGTATTTGATCTTTGTCTGATGAGGCAGGAATATGCGGAAAACAGCACCTCAGATGCGACAAGCTCTGCTACGATCACAGCAGATGAAAGTGCAGTCCTTGAAACGTATGAAAAATTCGAGCAGGCAATGATCGACAAAGATATTGATACTCTGAACGCACTTGTTACTGATGATAAGACATTTACACATATGTCTGGCAAAAACCAGACAAAAGAGGAATTCTTCGGAGAGATCGCTGACGGCACACGGAATTATTATTCCTACAAGCTGAATGATCCGGTCGTTATCGTGGACGGCGACACTGCCATACTGACAGGCAGTACAACACTGGAAGCGAAGGTCTACGGTTCGTCCGGAACATGGACACTGACAACAAATCAGAAGTTCGTCAAGCTGGACGGAGTGTGGAAGCTGAGCAATTAACAAGGAGGAACAAAATAAAACGATTATTGACACTCCTTTCTTCCGCAGCACTTATGCTTACGGCTGCGATCAGTGCGAGTGCGGAACAAAGTACAGCTCAGAGTTCCGGATCCGAAACTTCTTATTCAATACAGGATATTCGCAATTTGCAGGACTTTCTTCTCGCCAAGCCTACGGAAGAAGATCTGAAAGGCAAGCCTTACGACCTCGACGGTGACGGTGTATGGAACGTATTTGACCTTTGCTTAATGAAGCGTTCCTATTCTATAACGGACAGCATAGCTTTTTTTAGTAGAAATTTGATCGAATCAATATGAAGTCATACTTTAATGACACACAATACTATCTTAACATCTTACCTGATAAGGATATTTCACACTTGAACTTACCGCTAAATTATGCTATAATAGTAATATCACAACGAACAGGCGGTGACTCCATTGAAGCGAAAGACCACAAAAGAACTGCTTGCCGAGTCCTTTCAGGAGCTTGCAGCGGAGAAGCGTATCGACAAGATAACCATAACCGAGATCACCAATAATTGCGGAATGTCGCAGCCGACCTTCTATAATCATTTCAAGGACAAATATGATCTCATCGTGTGGATATATACTCACGAATCAGGCGATATTATGTCAAAGATCGGCGATAGCGGCTATTCGTGGAAGGATACTTTGCTTGACGGAGCTAAGTATTTCGCTGCAAAAAGAGAGTACATCATCAATGCGCTCCGCCACACAAGCGGTCACGATTCGTTTATGCTGTATGTCCAAAAGGTCAACAGTGAGCTGATGCTGACCGAGGTCCGCAAAAAGCTTATGACCGAATATATCCCCGATGAAATATATGGTATGATAAAGGTCTATGTTTACGGCACTGTCAACCATATGCTGGAATGGCTCATGGGCAATATGTCGCTTTCTCCCGAAAAGGTAGCTGAGATATGGGAGCATAGCCTTCCTGAACCGCTGAAACAATACTTATACGATTGATTTTTTGTAATTCTCGCAAAATACAAAATTATTTTGTAAACGGCTGAAATTCTAAATGGACTTTCAGTCGTTTATCTGTTACAATGAAATTACCAAATATAAACAGGAGGACATTCAAATGGCAGATAACAAGAAAATTCTCGAAGGATTACAGATCATCGTAACAGATTTAGCACAGCAGGCTGACGGACATGCGATACAGTCCAAGATATTCGCAGCTCAGGGCTTTTCCAAGCTGGGCGAGAAGTACGCAGAACACGCAGCAGAGGAGCGCGGCTATGTTGACAAGTGCATTGACCGTATCCTTGATCTCGGCGGTGAGGTAAAGAACGGCGCAAAGAAGGAAGCTCCCGTTTACACAGATATTATCGAGTGGATCAAGTACGATCTTCAGGTGTCTAAGGACGGCCTTGCATGGCTGAAAACTTTGGTTGAAGAAGCAAGAGATGATTACTCCACTTTCGATATTCTCAAGGAATACTATCAGGACGAGGAAGAAGATATGTACTGGGCAGAGCAGCAGCTTGAACTCATCGAGAAGATCGGCTTGCAGAACTGGCTCAACGCTCAGGTGTGAAGCAACGGCTATGCTCCCCGATAAAGTAAAAAAGCTGTTTCGGGATCAGCTGTGGTATATCGCCACATACGGTGATGAGCCGAATGTTGTTCCCGTGGGTTTTAAGTGTGTGTGCGATGACGGCAGTCTTGCGATAGGGGCTGTTCTGCTTGAAACTACGCTGGAAAACATCAGAGCAAACGGCAAGATCGCTGTTTCCTGCGCCGATCCGCTGACAGGTGAAGCCTATCAGATAAAAGGTAACGCCGAACTTGTCACCGAGGGCGAAGCCTATGACCACTATCGGAAACTCACGGAAGAAACATTCAAGGGATCTATGTCGCTGAAATGTGCAGTCATAATCACGCCCGAAAAGCTGATAAACTGCTCACCGAACGAGCATAACAAGGAAGAAATATCACTCTGAGGAGGTCATATAAATGGCAGAAAAAGAACAGATACTTGACGCAATGAAAAAAGCAGGAGAGCCGCTGAACGCAGGCAAGATCGCCGAGCTGACAGGTCTTGACCGAAAGGTCGTTGACAAGGCTATGGCAGCTATGAAAAAAGACGGCTCTATCGTTTCGCCCGTAAGGTGCAAATGGGAGCCTGCTGAAAAATAAGTATAAGAATAAGGCTGTCGGTGGACATCGGCAGCCTTTATTGCAAGGAGGAATTTATCATGGAAATTAAAGCAGTAAAATTCAGAAAAGACGGATTCTATGGACAGCCCTTTGTCATGGGCGGTGAGGAAGGCGCGGATCAGTTCGACAAGAATATCCGCTATCGCGGAAGTCTGCAAAACTATCTTATCGACACAGGCGATGAGGTCATTCTCGTTGATACGGGAATTCCCGCAGGCACTCCCGAAGAGGCTCCCGACGAGAACAGCCCCGCCTACACAGGCAAGGATATATGCAGCTATATGGAGGCTTTTGCGGCTCTCGGCTATAAGCCCGAGCAGGTGACGAAGATACTCCTCACCCATAAGCACGCAGACCATTCGGGCGAATTAAAGTCTTTTCCCAATGCGAAGATATATGTGAATGCCGAGGAAACTTCCGCCGACGAACTCAAGGAACTCCAAAACATCGTTCCCGTGACATTCACAGACGGCGCATATCACAATTTCCCCGAAAGTCAGAAGATAGCCGAGGGCATTTACTTCATCAAGGCAAAGGGTCACACCAACGGTAACAGCCTTATCATAGCCGAAAACGAGGGACTTTTCTATATGTTTGAGGGCGACATCACATATGTTGACGAAGCTCTTTACGAGAACAAGCTCTCTGTAGTTTTTGATGACCTGTCCGCCGCAAGGGAGACACTCGACCGTGTGCGTGAATTTGTCCGCAATAATCCTACCGTTTACTGCGGAACACATACTCCCCAGGGCTATGAAAATCTAGAAGCAAAGCGTGTTATGGACCTGGATAACCCCGTTCCTACTGTTCTTGCAGAGGTAGATTTCTCGGCTGTTCAGTCAAGCGGAAAGTATGTCTGTTCTATATGCGGATATGTTTACGATCCTGCCGAGCATGACGGTGTAGCTTTCGAGGACCTGCCCGATGACTGGAAATGTCCCAGATGCAAGCAGGGCAAGGATAAGTTCAATAAGGCATGAAGGAGACGTGAGCAGTATCGACACGGTCTTATTCATCTGATGGTATTCTGTCACGTCATATGTTTGAGAAAACTATTGATAATATCTGAACTTTGAACTCCGGATCCAAAGTGCTATGTTCAAAAATATATCTCCTTCATATTCTGCGGCATAGACTCAAACATCATCTGCACAACAGTTTCCGCAGAGGTGGTGTTGTCGTTCAGCAGCCACTCCTTCGTCATGCCCACAGTACCGTAACAATACAGCCGAATAGAGAATTTAAGCTGAGTATCGAGGACGTCGGTATTCAGCTTTTCTTTTGCGATAAGCTCATAGCGCTTGACGAAATATTCAAGCATATACTGCCACAGGGCGTTCTGCGAAACATCATCATAGGCTCTCTTGTAGAAAATGAATTCCTGACGCATTTTCGCCATTCCCTGTGCTGCGGATTCCGCGGAAATAACATCGGTGTCGTAGGCATCGCTAAGGAATATCCACGCTACAAGGTCATACTTGTCCTTGAAATGGTAGTAGAATGTGGGCCGTTCTATCTCGGCAACTCTGCAAATTTCGGTGACTCTGATCTTGTCCAGAGGCTTGGTCTTCATAAGCTCTTTCATCTTGTCGGCTATCCATATTTTTGTGCGTTCTGCCATTTTTATTGCTCTCATTTCTTACAGAATCTTAAAAGTGTAAGACTTCCTATCATTATTATAATTCTGTATATTGAATAAGTCAAGAGTTTCAGGTATAATAAAGTCAACAAAGAAGAATATCAAATGATATGATTATTCTACAATAATGAGTGAGGTGCAATATGAAATTTGAATACTATAATCCAAGTGATGAAAGCGGAAGCTGTGTGGTAAGAACAATGACCAGGCTTACAGGCAAGGAATATGATATTGTCAAGGCTGAACTTACTGCTCTTGCGAAAAAACTCAAGTGTGAAACGTATAATGATGAAAAAGTTTTCGGGCAATATATGGTAGAGCATGACATTTATAAAATAAAAGAATGCAAAAATACAACTGTTGGTGAACTTGAACTTAATGACGGCATTTACTGCATTTATAGTACAAATCACAATGGCTTTTTCCACCTGCTCCCAGTCATAGATAATGTTATTTATGATAGGCGTAATGATAGTCTTCAGCTGTATGTAATTGCCATATATAAAAAGAAGAAAATATGAACACCGTTGCCAATGTCACAAGCCTTATCAAGAGCATTGACAGCTGTGAGGAGATCGTGAACGAGCTTGCAAGAACGTTTGAGGAGGGATAAGTATGGATTTTCTGGAACTTGCCAAAAACCGCTATTCGGAGCGATATTTCGACCAAAGACTAATCGAACAGGAAAAGCTCGATAAGATACTTGAAGCAGGCAGAGCTGTTCCCACAGCCTGCAACTACCAGCCGCAGCATTTTTATCTTATCAGGAGCGAGGACGGACTGCGTAAGCTGAAAACTGTTACGCATTTTCACTACAATGTGCCGCTGATGATACTGGTCTGCTACGATCTACGTACCGTATGGAGAAACCCGTCTGACCGCTATTATCAGGACTACAATTCCGGCGAACAGGACGCTTCTATCGCCGCCACAACGATGATGTATGAAGCGGAGGAGCTTGGTGTCCACACCATTTGGATAAGGGGCTTTGATTCAAAGACGGTTGCCGATGTGTACGGTCTGCCCGATTACATGATTCCTGTGATGATGCTGGGACTCGGCTATCCGAACGACAAGGCAAAAGCAAATCCGTGGCACTACAAGAGAAATCCCATAGAGGATTTTGTGACAGAGCTTTAAGGAGGCGTTTCTATGCATTTTACAGGAACTGTTTACCGCAATCCCTATTGGGAGACATTTCCGCTTTTACAGATAACCCAGGGCTGCACACATAACAAGTGCAAATTCTGCACCATGTACCGTGATGTAACCTTCAAGATGCGGCCGATGGAGTGGATAGAGAAGGACTTGCAGGAGATAGCGACAATAGCACCGAATGCGACAACGATTCAGCTTCTCAGTGCCAATCCGCTTGCTATGACATACGATAAACTCGCCCCGATCCTCGAAATGATAAACCGTTATTTGCCGAAGATGGAGTACATCTACGCTGCAACCAGAGTGACCGACATTCGCAACAAGACAGTGGAACAGCTTAAAAGCCTGAAAGCAATGGGCTTGCGTGAGATCTCCCTCGGTATCGAAAGCGGTGATGATTGGACGCTTGACCGTATCAACAAGGGCTACACCTCTGTTGATATTCTGGAGCAATGTCACAAGCTGGAAGATGCAGGTATCGACTACTGGATGACGTTTCTTAACGGCGTGGCAGGCAGAGAGCACAGTCACGATCATGCTGTAAATTCCGCAAAAATATTCAGCCAGTGCAAGCCGATGGTAGTGGGTACAGGCGGTCTGACGCTATTCCCCGGCACACCGCTTCTGGAAGAAGCACAGAGAGGGGAGTTCACACCTCTTTCTGAGAAGGAGATGCTGATCGAACTGAAAACCTTTGTGGAGAATCTGACCTGTGACTGCTCATTCATCACGCATCACACCATTTCAGGCAAAAATCTGACCGGTTCGGACTTCCTGAAACGAAAAGACAGTATTATCTCTGCGCTTGAACATGAAATAGAACATGGTGATCTGGACGCTATGGCAGCGATCAGAAACAGAAAAAGAACTCTGTGATATTATTTCACTTTTACATATTGACAATTCCCGAAATGTGTGATAGAATATATTCAACACATCAAGGAGGGTGATAGAAATGGACATAGATATGATTGAGATCAGCAAGGCGCTTTCCAACGAAACAAGGCTGAATATCCTCAAATGGCTCAAAGATCCCGAGGGCAATTTCCCTCCCCAGGGCGGCTGTCTGAGTGAGCCTGTTGACCTCAAAGGCGGGGTCTGCGTGAGCAGCATACAGGCGAAGGCGAACCTTTCACCTTCCACGGTATCGAATTATCTCGATACCTTGCAGAGGGCAGGACTTCTTCTCTTCGAGCGCCACGGCAAGTGGACATATTACCGCAGGAATGAGGAAACTATCAAGGCTCTTGCGAAGTTTGTGAAAAAGGAATTGTGAGAGAGTAATAAAGCAGAGCGAAATTTATAACAGGGAGAAACATAATGCTCTATAAAAAAAGCGAAAATGGATGGGAATTATGTACAATAGCTAATGGTCATTTATCCTGCGACAATTTTGTCCTAAAAGCTGACGATATTGATAGAGTTGAAAAGCTTCTTATGACTAAATATGGAGAAAAAATGAAAAAAGAGCATATTATTGTCGGCTATGATAACTGGTCTGGTGTGTTTATAATGCAAATGCACGGATTCAGTACTGATTCTTCTGATAAAATAATAAATGAGATATTTGTTTATTTATCAAATCTTAATCTATCATACTAACTTCAGAGCTGTAATCCAATGCTTGCAGCTCAAAAATAAAAGTCAACAATTCGATAATATGAGAAATATAAAATATGAGAAATGAGGTAATGTTATGAATTACAACGGAAATATCTACCGTCCGCCGATAGAGGCGCACACTATGCTTATCCCCGTGACCGAGGGCTGCACTCACAACAAATGCACCTTCTGCAATATGTATCAGAATGTGCCGTTCCGTATGTGGTCACTTAACGAGGTGGAGAAATATGTAGCTGAGATCAAGTCACGCTATCCCATGTGGTGGTACACCTTCCCAATGATCATTTACACGCTGTTTGACAAGTACGATTTCAGCGGAAAGACAATCATTCCGTTCAACACGCATATGGGTTCTCACGATGGCGGTACTTATGATACCATTCGTGAGCTTGAACCGAATGCGACCGTTGTGATGAACGGTCTGCCTGTTGAAATGAAAACAGCGGAAACAGGTGCGGCAAAACAGGTCGAAAAATGGCTGAAAAGTCTGAACATATAAGATTTAAGGAGGATACGATCATGGAATTTGTAACACTAAACACAGGAGCAAAAATGCCGCTGGAAGGCTTCGGCGTATTTCAGGTACCCGATCCTGCCGTATGCGAGCAGGCAGTCTATGATGCGATCAAGACCGGCTACCGTCTGATCGACACTGCACAGGCTTACATGAACGAGGAGGCTGTGGGTGAGGCTGTGAACCGTGCAATTGCTGACGGCATCGCAAAGCGTGAGGAGCTTTTTATCACTACTAAAGTGTGGGAATCCAACATGAAAACTGAGGACACAGCTTATGAGTCCGTGAAAACATCTCTTGCAAATCTGGGACTTGATTACATTGACCTCATTCTCCTGCACCAGCCTATGGGAGACTACTTCGCAGCATACAGAGGTATCACAAAAGCCTACAAGGAAGGACTTGTCAAGGCGATCGGCGTTTCCAATTTCTATCCTGCGATCCTTGCAAATCTCTGCGAGAATGTGGAGATCATTCCTGCGGTAAATCAGGTAGAGCTTCACCCGTTCTTCCAGCAGAAAAACGCCCTTGCGACAATGAAGGAATACGGCGTTGCACCGCAGGCGTGGGGACCGCTTGCTGAGGGCAAGCACGGCATCTTCTCTCACCCTGTTCTCTCCGAGATAGGTGCAAAGTACGGAAAGACCGCCGCACAGATCGCCCTCAAATGGAACACGCAGCGTGGTGTTTCAATTCTCCCGAAGTCTGTTCATGTGGAGCGTATGGAGCAGAATATCGACATCTGGGACTTCACACTTTCCGATGAGGATATGCAGAAGATCGCAGAGCTTGACCTTGGTCACAGCGAGATCGTTGACCATAATTCGCCTGAATTTGTTAAGGCTCTGAATGGTATGAAAGTTTGAGCTTTTTGCTGAAAAGAGCTGTATCACCGAGGAACGAGTTGTGGAGATACATAGAGGTATTAAATTGTCAGATAACCGAAACGACGTCAGCTTATGAGGTTACATCAAATTTATATAGAACACTCGTACTAAGCCTACACTTATAATTTTGACGTCAATATCCTTTGGTAATATAGCAGGAATATTTTTAGCTTTGTTACTGCGGTGACAGATATAACATCGTGAAGAAGGTCGATAAGCACAAAAACTGCACTAAAGTGTAAAAAACTCCCCGGAACTGCTCATATGAACAGCTCCGGGGAGTATTATTTGGGGATATGAACTTAGCGAGGTATTATCCCTCAATTGCAATATACTTGTGATTTTCCAGCTTCTTTGGCTCTGCCTTCGGAATGCAGATGTTAAGAACACCGTCCTCAAATTTAGCCTTTACATCGGCTTCGGTAACAGTATCACCGATGTAGAAGCTCCTCTGCATTGCACCTGCATAACGCTCCTGACGGATAAGCTTGCCCTTCTTGGACTTTTCGTCTTTGTCAAGTCCCTTTGCGGCGCTGACAGTCAGATAACCGTTCTGAAGCTCAAGATTGATCTGGTCTTTCTTGAAGCCCGGCAGGTCGATAACGATCTCATAGTGGTCATCATGCTCATGAACATCGGTCTTCATTACCTGTGCAGCGTGTTTGCCGTACAGCTTCTTCTCCACATCTCTGCCAAAATCAGGGAATCTGAAGAAATCATCGAATAAATTTTCACCGAAAATGCTTGGATACAACATAGGTCAGTCCTCCTTTTTTACTCGTCACATTGTTTCCATTGCTTCGAGCAAGGGGACGGAGGGTTCAGCACCCGGATCCTTTGGTGCTTCTCTGTTCCTTTGTTCTGTTTATATTATAGCTCCTATAATTAGCACTGTCAAGAGGAGAGTGCTAATTTTCACACAGGTTTCATATTTTTGACAGGAATGTCACATTAGCCAACTGAAAAAATCTCTCAGTGAGAATGGAGAAATGCGTCCTGTGCTGATTGACTATTATTGCAGATCGTGTTAGAATTAAGGCAACACTGCACAAAGACCGCCCGACGTCTTTGTACTGAATCTGCTTGGATATTTTCCGTCATCTTGCACAGAAATCCCTTGACATACGTCAGTATGCCTGCGGAATTTCTATACAATCTGACGAAAAATCTCACGGCGCATCTTCAGCACAATCTTTGTGCGGTATTGCCTTAACAGAGTGGCAGTAGCTTTTAAAAGCATACTAACGGACAGACAAAGGTACAGCTTACTCAGAGCTTTCCCTCCTCTTAGTATAACAATACACAAGGAATATGATCAGTGGAGAAAAAAGTTATGAAAAGAATAGTAATATTGATGTTGAGTATTTGTTTTATATTCAGTCTCAGCAGTTGCAGCGGTATTAATAATAATTCAAGTAAGATTTAGCGTCATTATTTATGCATGAATTACGAAACTCTTCAAGGATTGTTTCCGTTAGGTATGCAGGCTTCAATGTATTGACGCTCCTTGCCAACTGGATAAAGCTCGTCTGCTTCAATTTCCTGTTCGCATTCTTCTCTCAGCTTTTCTTTATCCAGCCGCTGATCAGGACTTGCTTCAAGGCGGTGTTAAGAAGAAAAGCCGAAACAGCTCAGGCTGTAAAGGTATAAACTTTGTGCAAAATGTCCTTTGCAAAAAAATGAAAATCTGATATAATCAATATATAACGAGTAGCGATCCTGCGTAAGTCCGGTTATTGCTGCTCGTTTTATTTTTTTATGGAGATAGATCATAGTGAAAAGGATCAAAGAAGCGTGTATCTGCCAGACACTTCATTTTATGCTCAAGGAAGATGTCGGTCATGACTACGCCGTAAAGCTCGTTAAAGACGAGATTGAAAAGTACAAGGCGGGACTTGATAAAAACAAGACTAAGTACAAGATCGTTGAGGAAACAGAACAGCCTGACGGCTCCGTTATCATGAAGATCATCAAGCAGTACAACGCTGATCCTGTCGGCTCTTATCTCGACTGATACAATTTCATATCATCAAAAACAGCGTGTGGCTTTAAGCGTAATTCCGGCTTATGGCTTCACGCTGTATTTTTTAGGAGGAAATCAAATGGAACAAACCGCAAATCAATTCTTAGGGCGTGAGCCTGTGGGCAGACTGATGAAAAAATATGCCGTTCCCTGCATCATTTCTCTGCTTGTCGGGGCGCTTTACAACATCGTTGACCAGATATTCATTGCAAATGCAAGCTACCTCGGCTCTTACGGAAACGCCGCAAATACGGTGGTATTCCCACTGACGGTCATAGCTCTTGCAATAGCCGTTATGATCGGTGACGGCTGCTGTGCCTTTGTGAGCCTGAGTCTCGGAAAGGGCGAACCGGACAAGGCAAGGAAAAGTGTCGGCAACTCTGTCCTTATGACGATCGTGAGCAGCCTTATCCTATGTGCCGTGTACCTGATATTCAGCGATGGCATCATTGCTATGTTCGGTGGTACGGTCAATGAAGAAACATTCCGCCACTCAAAGGAATACTTCTTCTATATCTCGCTCGGTATCCCGTTCTATATGTTCGGTCAGGCTATGAACCCTGTGATCCGTGCGGACGGCAGCCCGAAATTTGCTATGGTCTCCACGCTTGCAGGTGCGGTATTGAATATGATACTCGATCCGATATTCATTTTTGTTTTCAGGTGGGGTATGATGGGAGCAGTGGTCGCAACTGTTATCGGACAGGTCGTGACTGCGGTGCTTGCGATATGGTATCTTTGTCACATGAAGCTCGTCAAGCCAGCAAAGGCTGATTTCAAGCCCGAAAGTACAATTATCCGCAAAACGTTGACACTTGGACTTACCAGCTTTCTCTCGCAGATCTCACTTGTGGCAGCAATGGCAGCTATCAATAATATGATACGCAAATATGGTGCAATGGACAGCATTTTCGGACAGGAGCAGTATGCGCAGATACCTATGGCGGTAGTCGGCATCGTAATGAAGTTCTTCCAGATCGTCATTTCAATCGTGGTAGGTATGGCGGCAGGCTGTATCCCTATTGTCGGATTTAATATGGGCGCAGGGCTGAAAACCCGTGTGCGTGAGCTGTTCACAAAACTCCTGGCAGCAGAAGCGGCTGTTGGTGCAGTAGCCCTGATCTTTGTGGAATTCTTCCCACGTCAACTTATCAGCATATTCGGAGCTGCAAACGAGAGCGGTTATTATACCGATTTTGCGGTGCACGCTTTCCGCATCTATCTTTGCATGATGATATTCGCCTGCGTGAACAAGGCTTGCTTTATCTTCCTGCAAGCTATGGGAAAGGCTGTGGAATCGACTGTACTCTCAATGATAAGAGAGATCGTTTTCGGTGTTGGCTTTGCACTTCTCCTGCCTACATTCTTCGGACTTGACGGAGTGCTGTATTCAATGCCTGTGTCAGATATTCTGACCTTTGCAGTTGCTTTGTTCCTGATTATAAGGACATATAAGGAGCTAAGTCCGCAGCACACACGAATTGGCATAGAAATGGAATATCAGGCTGGAACAAAGTAATATGAGAAAAGCTCTCAGAAGTGAAGCTTTTTCTTTTATGCCAATTATCCTTTTACCGTAGTATAATTATAATAATGCATCATGAACGCATAATTACACAGCACCTGCAACATACACAATTGCAGGTGCTGTTTTTTGTGCGTTTATCCAAAGATTTGAGAAATGACTGTGCAAAATGGCTTTCCCAGTTCTTTATAAGTAGACCTGCTAATAAAAGTCAATACCTCAGAATGCAATTTCACGAAACTTTCATATACGGAAAAATGGGCATGACAATAAGACCGCCGAAGCGGCCTAAAAAAATGAAATGCAGTTGTAGCCGA
>Ga0255347_1000372_pt1 | contig 83550 bp, 105 predicted proteins | sample wastewater_treat_2_FD_192479 | JGI IMG/M metagenome (GOLD analysis project Ga0255347, IMG submission 192479) | Wastewater microbial communities from Lulu Island WWTP, Vancouver, Canada - plant24 | ecosystem: Engineered > WWTP > Wastewater > Unclassified | place: Canada: Vancouver, British... | reverse complement strand
AGACCTGGGATGAGCACGGATGCCATCACGCGCATCTGCCACGCTGCCGCGGCGCGCTACGCCCGGCAGTGCTGGTGGGCAGACCCAGATGACCTCCGGCAGGAGGCTCACCTCGCCGCGCTCCACGCCCAGCGCACGTACCAGCCCGCGGTACGGGTGCCGCTGGAGGCGTACGTATGGCGCGCGGTCATCCTTGCGCTCAAGCGCTACCTGTGGCGAGAATCGAGCCCTGTGTGCGGAGGCGGGCACGACCCTCATCGCCTCCGCACACAGCACCGCGCCTCGCTCGACGCCATTGACACGCTTCGCGTGAACTACGAGGACGCGGACGAGGCGCTCGCCGACGCGCACTGGCGCGCCAGTGTGCGGGAAGAGTTCGAGCGGCTGCTTGCCACGACTCCGAAAGCCACTCTCGCGCGCCGGGTCGTGCTCGACGGCTTGGAACCACGCGAGGCGATTGCGCTTGAAGGCGTGGACCGCCTGCGCGTCTACGACGCCATCTGGACCTTCCGCGAGGCAGCACGGAGGAGCGGGCGCCTGTGGCGCTTGCTCCGCCAGCGACGCGAGTGGTAGCATCCGTGGCATGACCGCAACGCATGCCACACCTCCAATCCTCACAATCCCCATCGCTGACCTGGACGAGGCGCCAGACAACGAAAACGCCATGACGGCGGAGAAGTTCGCGCTGCTCGTGCAGGCCATTCAGGAGGTGGGGTTCTTGCAACCCATCCTCGTCGAACGTGCTGGTGCCCGCTGGCGCATCGTGGACGGCGTGCACCGCAAGCGTGCCGCAGCAGAAGTAGGGTACACCGCGCTACCGTGCGTCGAGCGCCACGACGACGGCAAGACCGTCGCTGTGCGCATCGGGATGAACAACCTTCGCGGGCAGCTCAACCTCGCCGCGGTCGCTGCTTCCGTCGCCACGCTCCACGCGAACGGATGGTCGATGGACGACCTCTCGCTGACCGGCTTCACGACGGACGAGCTGGACCATCTGCTTCACTCCGCACAGCGACAGGTGCCAGACGACGTGATGGAGCATCCGGTCACGGCGCAGGACGAGCCAGAGGAAGCGCAGGACCGACCGTTCGTGCTGGAGTTGCGGTACGCGACGAAGGCAGACCTCGCCCGCGCCAAGCGCGGGCTGCGCAAGGCAATCGGCAAGGGAGGGGACATGGCGGACGGGCTGCTTCGTCTGCTCGACGGAGCGTGAAGATAGCGCGTCGTCCGTGCAAGTCACAGGCAAGGAGGACAGATGAGCGTCAAAGACAACATGGCAGCCGCGGGGTATGCGCCAGCATCGGAAGTGGCGTTGGCGCTTGGCAAAGCGCTCTCGACCGTGCACCGCATGGTGGAGAAGCTCGGGTTGGACCACCAGCGGGACGACCGCTTCCTTTACGTGAGCGTCAAGGCACTCGTAGAGCACTACCGCGCCCGCGGTGACAACACGATAGTGCTTCAGACGTTGCTCCCGCTTGCGAAGAGCTACGGAGTGAGGGTGCGCGATGTGGATTGAGCACGGAGACAACTACGCGAAGCTCGTGCGCGCCACGGACGCCGAGCGTGCATGGCTCACGGAGTACCTTGCGTTTACCGACAGCGCAGCGAAGTACCGCAAGGGGCGCACGCACTCGGCGGACGGGAAGGTTCGCATGTTCAACGTCTTCAACCAGACGTTCCCGAGCGGCTTCCTCTCCCTCGTGCAGCGGGCTGCGCCAGAGGAAGGCTTCTCGGTGGAACTCGCAGACAACCGGTGCTGCCCGTGCCCGCGTGACCCAGACGCAGACCTTGGATGGTTGCGTGACTACCAGCTCGAAGGCGTTGAGCGTGCCGCGTCACGCGGACGCGGCATCCTGTGGTGCCCGACCGGCTCCGGGAAAACTGAGATAGCGGTCGGGCTTGCGCAAGCGCTCCCGTGCCGCTGGTTGTTCCTCGTGCACCGTGCGAGCCTCATGGAGCAAACCGCAGAACGGTATGAGCGCCGCACCGGGCGCCAAGCCGGGCGCATCGGGGACGGGACGTGGAACGTGCCAGACGGGTGCACGTTCGTCGTCGCCACGTTCCAAACTCTTGCAAAGCGGTTACAGCAGAAGGACGCGCGCACCACCGCGCTGCTCGCTGGCTCCGAGGGGCTCATCGTTGACGAGTGCCACGTGCTGCCAGCGTGGAGCTTCTGGCATGTCGCGATGGCGTGCCCGGCTTACTTCCGGCTTGGCATGTCGGGGACTCCGTTGGCACGTGGCGACCAGCGAAGCGTGTTCGCCATCGCCGCGCTCGGACCGGTCATCTACCGCATCAAGGCGGAGACCCTCATCGGTGCTGGGGTGCTAGCGCGACCGCACATCCACATGGTGGAGGTGCATCATCCACGCTCCGACAAGCCGACCTGGCAGGGCGTCTATGGCGAGAACATCGTGCGCAGCAACCGGCGCAACGCGCTCGTCGTCGAAGCGGTGCGTCGTGCGGAGCGCCCGTGCCTTGTGTTCGTCAAGGAGATACGGCACGGGCGCGAGCTTGAGCGGCGTCTCTGGGCAGCAGGGCTCAAGCCCGCGTTCACTTGGGGCTCTCATAGCGTTGAGCACCGGATGCGGTACGTGCGCGACCTCGTGCAGGGGCGCATCGACGTGCTCGTGTGCTCGGTCGTGTTCCAGGAAGGCATCGACATCCCAGAGTTGCGCTCGGTCGTCGTGGCAAGCGGAGGCAAGTCGGTCATCGCCGCGCTCCAGAAGCTCGGGCGCGGGATGCGACCCGACGCGAAGTCTGGCAAGACGGACTTCGAGTGCTGGGACTTCCACGACGTCGGGTGCGGTTGCACCAAGGCGAAAGCAGAAGACGGAGAGGAGCGGCGCACGCACTCAGGATGTCGCTGGTTAGAGCGCCACTCGCGCGCCCGACTGCGCGCATACGCTCAGGAAGGCTACGAGACGGTCATCGAGCAGCTTGTGCTGTGAGAATGCGGGCGCCAACGCGCAAGGCACTTCACGCTTGCAACCCAGCCTCGCTTCGGCTAACACGAGAGGTCCACGCTCGGCTGCGTGGTGCAACGACAAGGGAGTTGACAAGATGTGCACGAAGACCAGAATAATCTTTGCTCGCGCTTCGCACCCTCAAGCAGCGCTCGCCGGGAGCCGGTGGTGGAATCGTCAATCTCCCCCGCTTTCCGGCAAGCCGACCCGACGGGCGCTACTTGAGGATGCGAGGTCATGACGCTGCGCGAGTTCCCACAAAGCACTCGCACGAATGAGCCAGCGTCAGTCGAAGCGGATGCACTGCGCGCCAAGCTCGGGCGCGCCACGTTCATCGTTTGGCAGGCGCTCTGCTCGGTGCGGTCTGCGACTGGCGTGACGCACGTGACGGACGCAGGGCTCACGCACGTGCGCGGCTTCGAGCGCATCCCGCTTTCCGTGGTGAAGGATTCGCTCGCCAAGCTGCGGCGCGTCGGGCTCATCGAGGCGGTTGGGTGGCGCAAGCTGCCCGTCGCGAGTGGGCTCGGAAGTGAGCTGCGGTGGACGTACCTGCGTCGTGTACACGGCGAGCAGCGCGGCAGCATCGTGGTTGTCCCGCAAGCCGTCGCCGCATGGGCTGCCAGAGCAGCCTCGTGGGGAGGCACACGTGTAGGGGCAGGTCGCCCGTGCAAGCGCCCGCTTCTGACGCGGCGCCCGGTGCGCCTACGCCTCCTCGAAGTCGCCACGGAGGAGGAAGTGGTTGCGGTCGTCAATGGCGCCGCGGACGCCCAGGACGTATGTGCGGATTCCAGATTCCTGGCGAATCGGAAACAATCAAGACCCCCCCTCGATCTCTGTACTATAGATCTAGTAGATTCTTCCTTACTTCGTAAGGAAGAATACCGCGTCCGTGACGCGGTTGGTTCTTCGGCACGATTGGAGTCGGCAGACGGTTCGGGGTCCAAGCTTCCCCACCTCGCAGCGCTCGGCATTCCGCATCCCGACGTGCCGACTGTTCGGTCGGTCGCCGCGGTGGCGCCGTGCTCCATCCCCGACCCGCCTCTGCTCGACCCGTCCGATTCGGAGGAGCGGCACGCCTTTCTGCTTTCGCGCTGGTTCCTCGGAGCCGTGGAGTCACGCTTCGGTAAGCGCTCCTGGGCATTCGGTCGCGGTCACATCACGCGCTCGAAGCACTACGCTGCGCTCGTTGCCATCGCCAAGGTCTTCATCGAGCGCCAAGTGGCGCCCGCGGCTTGGTGCGCGTTTTCGTGCGACGTCTGGAAGCGCATCGAACCGAGCAAACCGCCTTCCGTGAAGTGGGTCTTCTCGGCAACGCGCATCGCAGAACGGGCTGAGTGGTTCCACAGCGAGGAGAACGACTACTCTGGCGGGACGGTTGTGTACACACCAAGCGGGCGAGAATTGCTTGCCCGGCTTGCAAGGCTACGAACCCGAATACAACGCGAGGTGACCATGCACGACGAACAGAAGCTCCGCGACGTAGTGGCGGAGACGCTCCCCCAGCATCTGCTCGACAGACTGGTCGCAGATGCCAAGCGCGAAGCGACCGAGATGACCGCGGACCTTCGGTCGCAGGTCGCTTCCGGGGATTGGGTGTGGCTGTGACTGGCGTAGTGGTCCCCATTGGGCAAGCGCGCCAGCGCCGCGACCCCTACAACCTCGATGCGGACTTCGAGCGCCAAGTCGTGACGCTGGTGTGCTGCCGACCCCGCTTTCTCGGGCGGTTGCGCTCTGCGCTCGACCCGGAGTGCTTCAACTTGCCAGCGAGCAAGCTCGCCGTGCAGGCGTGTCTTGCCGTGGCGCGCGACCTTGGGCACGGACCAGACTCGGCGCTCGTGGTCATCCAGCGGCTGCGCCGTTGGATGGGCGAGGGCAAGGTCACGCAAGCCGACATTCAGGACGTGGCAGACGTGTTTGACGCCGCGGAGGATGCCGGGTTGCTTGCCGAGGATGAGGTGCTCGGAGAGCTGACGCCGCTCTTGCGGCGCCGGGCGGAGCGTGAGGCGGTCGAGACTGCTGTGAAGGCGTTCCAGAAGAGGGGCGACCTCGGCGACGCCTTCGACCAGATGGAACGGGCGCGGCGCATTGGGACCAACGACTCGTCGGTCGGGACCATCGTGGGACCAGAGAGCTTCGGCCAACTGGAGCGGCTACGCCAAGTGCAGCGGCTGCCGACTGGCATCCTCGAACTCGACGATGTTCTTGCGGGTGGCGTGATGCGTGGCACCGAGAGCATGTTCCTCGGTGGCCCAGGGGACGGGAAGAGCATGGGCCTCATGCAGGTGGCGTGCAACGCGGCACGCATGGGCTTCCACGTCGGCATCGCGACGCTGGAGTTGCCAGAGCCAATTCAGCTCGCACGTTGCAAGGCCAACCTGACCGGCTTCTGCATCGACGACATTCTGGACGCGCCAGACGACCCACAGTTTCACAAGGCACTTGCGGACGTGCAGGCAGTGCCCGGCTTCGGGCGCATCGTGGTGAAGGAGTTCAGCCCGCTCGCAACTACCGTCGAGGACTTGCGGGATTGGGTGAAGGACGCGGAGGCCGATTGGGGATTCCCGATGGACGTGCTGGTCGTGGACTACGCTGACAAGCTCACGGTGCGTTCTGGCCTGCGCAAGGATGACAACGGGTACACCATCGGGCGTCTCGTGTACGAGAGCCTCCGCGTGTTTGCCTCGGAGACGAGCAGGTGGGTCTGGACGGCAAGCCAGGCGACCCGCGGTGAAGGAGGCAAGAAGCAGAAGAAGCTCGACCTTGGGGACACGAGCGACTCCATGCACAAGGTGCGGGTTGCGGACCTCGTTATCTCGCTCAACGCGCGCGACGATGGGACGCAGATGGTGTTCTACGTGGCGAAGAACCGCTTGGGCTCATCGCGAAAGACCGTGGGTCCGCTGCCCGTGGAGTGGGAGCGGGCGCGCATCGCGCCGCTCAACGAGTACGAAGCGCCCGCGGCGCCCGTGAAGCCAACGAGCGAGGAGGCATTCTGATGTGGCACGACCGAAGCGATGCTGGGGTCCGCACGCGGACCAACATGCGGAAGGCTGCCGTCCATCTCGACCGCTGTGCCGCTGGATGCGCGGACGCAAGGCTAACCAGGCGGTGTGCTGCTGCCCTGCCTACCACTTCCCGCACCGCGCCGGGTCTGGCCTGTGCGGGCACCCAGAACGCTTCATGCAGGCTATCGGAGGACCAACGGATGATGACGTTCCGCCATTCTGATGGAGGTTCGCATGGGGTATGACGAGCAGCGAATTCTCGCAGCGGTGCTCGGCAAGGTGCCGAACAAGCGCGGGTGGGTGGGAGGCACGTGCCCGCTGTGCGAGGAGCGAACGGGGAAGGCAGACCGCAAGCGGTCGCTCGGAGTGAACGTCGCGACGTCTACCTACCACTGCTTCAAGTGCGGCGCGCAGGGGCGCATCTACGACATCGAGAGTGCGTTCGCGTATGCTGCGGACTACGCGGAGGACGCGCAGAAGCAGGCGCCGGAGCCAATCACGCCACCGGAGCACTTCTACCCGTTGGAGTGGGAACGTAACACGTCGTGCTTGCAGCCAGCTTGGGAGTACCTGCGAACTCGGCACATCACGTACGAGGAGGTGTGTGACCTCCACATCGGCGCCTGCCCGGTTGGCAAGTGCGCTGGTCGTGTCGTGGTTCCGGTGTTCGATGCTGGCGGGCGATGGGAATGGTGGGTCGCCCGCGCTTGGGTGCCCAAGGCAGAGAAGCCATACATGTACCCGTCTGGCGCCCGCGGAGGTCTGCTGTTCAACGAGCGCGTCATCGACATAGCTACCGATGAGCCCGCGCTTGTGGTGGAGGGCGTGTTCGACGCCATCCCGCACCTCCCCGACGTCGTAGCTTGCCTCGGCAAGCCGAACGACGCGCACATGGAGCGCCTCGCGCGGTCGCGGCGCCCGGTCGTGTTTGCGCTCGACGGTGATGCATGGGAGGAAGCGCTTGGCGCTTGCCTTCGGTTGCGGATGGACGGGGTGCCGACAGGCGCCATTCGGCTTCCGCCACGAACCGACCCGCACGTAACAGACCGTGGCGCGCTGCGCTCTGCTGCGCGGCGCGCCTTGCTCGAATGGTCCAGCGTTGGGCTGGAATGAAACAACCCGCACAGGAGACACGATGAACCAGCAAGCGAAGTTCAACATCACGGATTGGGGCGGAACCGCAGAGGTCCTCGGTTACGAGAGGCGCTTCGGTTTTCGCGCCAACAAGGGGCGCCTCGCGCTCTACGGTCTTGGCGAAGAAGAGGCCAAGCTCGTTCTCGCGACGCTTTGCCTCGGTGGACCAGCGGCACTCGGCGTGACTGGCGACCGGGACGCGAAGGACCGCGCCTATGAGGAGGCGTCGAAGGCTGCCGAGACCGCGCCTATCCACGTTCCGCCACCCATTCCGGTGCCCGGCGCGCCTGAGCCCGTGGTTGCCGCTACGTTGGTTGCGGCGCCCGCTGTGGAGCCCAAGCCGGAGCCCGCTCCAGAACCCGCGCCTGTGGCAGAAGCACCCAAGCGTCGGGCGACGCGCAAGCGCCCGGAGGCATCTGCACCGCAAGAGCCGCAGGCCAAGCCAACGGAGGCGCTCCCTCCGTGCCCAGCGTGCGGGAAGGAGCTGCATCTTCGGCCAGATGGTGGTGTGGTTTGTTTCAACAACCATTGCTGGCTCACGCTGGCCGACCTCATGGCTGGCGTAGAGGCGATGTCCAAGGCGGACTTCGACGCCAAGAAGAAGGGCAATGGGACCGCCGCTGGCCCGGTGCTCCCCGGCGAACCCGACCCGTGGCAGCTCGCCCCTCCGGGAGAGGCGGTGGACGCTCCGCCCAAGCCGAAAACCGGCGCATTGGACGCCACGGTGCTGGCTGAACTGAAGAAGGCTGCGCGGCTTGGCGAAGTGCTCGGCAAGCTCATCGACAGTGGCGTGACGAGCGCTAGCGACCTTGTGGCGCTTTGCTCGGACATCAAGGCGGAGGTGCCGGTGCTGAGCCGAATCCCCGACTTGGAGACGCGCATCCCGCGAACCCTCGAAGTCATGGGTCACACGGGATGAAGCGCATCGCACTCTACGATGGCACCCCACAAGCCGAGGTTGAGCGTGTCGCGCCGCTCGAACAGGATAAGGCATGTCGTCGCTGTTCTCTTTGGGAGGGCGCGCGCTCCGTGTGCGTCGGGGGAGAGGTCATCGCGAGCGCGGACCACGCTGGAGGGGTGCTCATCGTAGGGGAAGCGCCTGGTCGTGAGGAAGACGTCCGCGGGCGCCCGTTTGTTGGTCCGAGCGGGACGCTGCTGCGGCAGGTCGTGGCGCAGCATTGGGCGGGTCCGGTAGTGCTCGACAACGCGCTTCGGTGCTATCCGGGAACCGGGGTCGAGGTGAAGGACAAGCACGTCGCCGCGTGCCGAGGCTATCTCGCTCAGACCATTCTGGAGGCGCAACCTCGGCGGATTGTCACGGTCGGGGCGACTGCTGCCCAAGCGGTGCTTGGGAGGTCCGTGTCGCCACTGAGCACGCGGCGCGGGTTCGGATTCCTCACGAGCCCGGACATGACTCCTCCGCTCGGATTGCCTGTTCCCGTGTTCATGGTCGTGCACCCGGCTGCTGCCCTGCGCAACCGCTTCGTGCGCCGCTGGTTCGAGGCGGACATGGCCTGGGCATTGACGGTCAACGTGCCAGACCCGGTGTGGGATGCGCCCGCTTGGCTGGTGGAGAACGAGGACGACGCCCGTGCCGCGGTCGCAGCGCTACGAACGTGCGAGTGGGCAGCGTTCGACGTGGAGACGGCTGGGTGCATGTTCGACCCGTCGTTCCGTGTGCTGTGCGTGTCGTTGTGCGGGCGCGGGCGCGATGATGCCTACGTTTGGACGAAGGACGGGCTTGCCAACCCAGCAGCACGCGGAGTGCTGCTGGACTACATGCGAGACGAAAACGCGCCCAAGGCAGGCCAGAATGTGAAGTTCGATTGCGTGGCGTTCTTCGCGGCGTATGGCGTGATGCCTCGCGGGGTCGCGCTCGACTCGCGCCTCATGCGAAAGCTCCTGGAGAGCGACGCAGACGGGCGCCTTGCCGCGATGGCGGAGCTTGTCGGGCTTGGCGGGCACAAGGAGGAGGCAGAGACGGCGAAGGCAAACGCGGTCAAGATGGTCAACAAGGCGCTGCGTGCAGTGCGCAAGACGAACCCGGACGCCTACGAACTCGCAGAGTTCCGTGACCCGCCAGAGGACGCGCCAGCGCTTGACCGCATGGTCGCGTCTGGCGAGCACGAGACGGACAAGTGGTCCTTTGCTTTCATCCCGAATCGCACGCTGTACCGCTACAACGCGCGCGATAGCGTGACCACGGCGCGCCTATGCGAGATGATGTGGCGCGCGCTCGATGCCGAGCCAGACTTGCGTCGCACGTGGCACCGGCTTGTGCGCCCGGCTTCGGAGGCCATTGCGCAGGTCGAGGCATGGGGAATCGGCGCCGACCGGGACGCTTTGCGCGTGTTTGACACGTGGTGCTCGGTGCGGGCGCAGGAATTGGGGGAGAAGCTGAACGGCTACTTCTCTGGCGTGAACTGGGACAGCCCCAAGCAGGTCGCGGACATCTTGTTCAACAAGCTGGGCTTGCCTCCACAGAAGGAGACCAAGAGCGGAGGCGACTCCACGGATGCCGACGTGCTCGACGCGCTCAAGACGCACCACCCGCTCCCAGCCACGCTGCTCGAATATCGGCGCGTGTCGAAGATGCGCGGCACGTACGCGAGCGGGATGCTCCCGCACGTGCGCGCGGACGGGCGCATCCACCCCAACCTCAACCTCGACGGCGCGCGTTCTGGGCGCACATCGTCGAGCGACCCGAACCTCCAGAACATCCCGCGGGCGCAAACGGAGGAGGGCACCATGGCGCGGAACGTCTTCTGCGCTCCTCCGGGTCACGTGCTCGTGGAGGCGGACTACTGCCTCGCTCCTGGCACGCGGGTGCTAACAGCGGACTTGCGGTGGCAGCCGATAGAAGAGGTGGAAGTCGGACAGGAGTTGGTTGGGTTCGATGAGGACTTGGGCGGGCACAAGTGCTCTTTCCGTGGTGCGGTCGTGCAAGCGACGAAGCGGCTTGTGCAACCGTGCTATCGGGTCGTCACAAGCCGCGGTCAGTGCATCGCGAGCGCGATGCACGGGTGGGTTGTGCGCCCAAAGCTGGGTCGGCAAGTGCGAGCGTGGGTGCAGACACAGGAGCTTCGCGTCGGTGATAAGATCTCATTCTTTGCGGACCCGTGGGAAGAGGACACGTCTTGGATGGGAGGCTACCTGAGCGGGTTCTTGGACGGCGAGGGTTGGGTATCGGATGGTGGCCGCTGCGTTGGGTTTGGTCAGAACGACGGGGCTGTGTTCGCCAAGGTGTGCGCGGAGCTTCGTGCGCGCGGGTTCATGCTGGACATCGACAAGAACCAGAACGGGTGCAATCGAGTGCGGGTAGCGGGTGAAAAGGCTGGGCTTCGTTTGCTCGGAATGCTGCGTCCGTCTCGGCTGATGGCTGGCGTGAGAGCCGGGTGGGATGGCCGACGTACCTGGGGCAAGAAGTCCAAGCCAGCGGTTGTGCTTGCTGTGGAGTACCTCGGTGAACGCGATGTCGTTGCGGTGCAGACCTCGACTAGGACGTTCATCGCGGAAGGGTTCTTGACGCACAACAGCCAGATTGAGCTGCGCGTCGCTGCCGCGCTATCCGGCGACGAGAAGATGCGCGCCATCTTTCGTGAGGGCGTGGACTACCATCTTCGCACGGCGCAGCTCGTGAGCCGGGTGGCTTGGGGAATCGCGCCGGAGGACGTCACGGACAAGCACCGGAGCTGGGCGAAGGGCATCAACTTCGGGCTGCTCTACGGGCAGGGCGATGACGAGTTGGCACGCACAATGGGGTGCAAGAAGTCAGAAGCGGCTCGGGTGAGGGAGGCGATTCTTGGGAAGTTCCGCAAGCTGGACCGATGGTGCCAGGAGTGCCTTGCGGAGGCACGCCGCACGGGTGAGGCGTGGACGTGGTGGGACGGGCATCGGGCGCGGCGACGAAACCTCTGGCGTGTTGCCGACAAGGACGACCTCGCGCGTAGCAAAGCAGAGCACGCCTCGTGGAACACCCCAGTGCAGGGGACCGCGAGCGACTTCCTCGTGGCGAGTCTTGTCGCGGTCGTGGCGTGGATTCTGGAAGACGCGGTTCCGGCGAAGGTCGTGGTGCCCGTGCACGACTCCATCATGCTGGAGACGCGGGAGGAGAACGTCGAGGAGGTCATCTGGCAACTCGGCAACATCATGCAGGGCTTCAACTGCCAGGGGGTGCCGCTGGTCGTGGACTTCAAGGTTGGGCGCGCCTGGGGCGCGATGGAGAAGAGGAAGGCGTGATGCGCTGGGAGCCAATCGTGCGCACGAGCCCGAGCGGGAAGACGCTGTTCGTGTGTCTGGTGTGCGGGCGCGTGAGCCAAACTCCGGACAAGGCGTGCCCTCCTTTCGAGAACTGGACGCCGGATGGGCGCGTGCTTGTGCGGTGTGGCGAGAATCCGCGCGCGCTTGTGCAAGGCACGTGCAGCCCCAACGACGAAGGGAGTGTCTGATGCCGAAGATTCATGAGCTTGACGTGGACGAGTACCTCTATGAGAGCGTGCGCATCGAACCGCTTGCTCTGGAGGAGGAGTTCGTTCGGATGTCCGCGGACCTCGCCTACTGGAACCAGCGGTACGCGGCTGCCGTGCGCGAACACCTCACCTCCAAGATTGCCATCGAGCGCACGGCCTCGCACTTGCGCATCATCCATCGCGAGCGGCTCACGGCAGAAAACCCCAAGCCTCCGACCGAGAGCATGGTGGAAGCTGCCGTGAACACCGACGAGCAGATGGACAAGGCGCGTGCCGCACTCATCGACGCAGAGGTTGAGAAGGTGCGGCTCGCCGGGGTACTCGACGCCGTGCGGACCAAGCGCGACATGCTCGTGTCGCTTGGGGCGCACGTGCGGGCTGAGATGCAGGCGGACCCGAGCATCCGCTCGGACGTTGCCGCGGGAAGGAGGCGCTAACCAGAAACGGGTCACACGGTCGCACGAGTCACACGACACACGAAACAGAGCAGAAAAGGACTAGGACAATGGCAAACATTCAGAAGTACGGCACATACGAACCAGAGGCGGCAGCGGCAGAAGCGGAGGAGCTTTCCAAGGGGACCAGCGAGTTCTTCAAGCCGGGCGTCGGGCGCAACCCCATCCGGGTGCTCCCTCCTCCGCTTGGCAAGAACTCGCCGTTCGTCATCACGTACCAGCACACCCTCGACTTGCCTGGGATGAGCAAGATGCTGAGCTTCAACTGCCCTCGCCTCATGGCGAAGCGACCGTGCCCGGTCTGCCAGGAGGCCGACCGACTGAAGGGCACCGGGCGCCAGGCAGACTATGACCTCGCCGGGGAGTTCTTCGCGCGCATCCGGGTCTACTGCAACATCATCGACCGGACCAACCCAGAGAACGGTCCGGTCATCTGGGCGTTCGGCAAGAAGATTCACGAAGCCCTCACTGCGCTGCGGCAGGACAAGGACGCGGGAGGGGACTTCACCGACCCGACCGAGAACGGCTTCGACCTCATCGTGACGCGGGTGGGCACGGGGAAGAACGACACCAAGTACACCGTGAACCCGGCGCGCCAGTGCAGCGAGCTTGGCGACATGGAATGGATTGACATGCAGCACGACCTCTCGCGCTACGCCCGCGTGCCGAGCGCAGAGGACATTCGCCAGATGTTGGAGGACAACGGCGTGCTCCGCCCGAGCCGCGGAGCAGCGGCGCCCGCGCCTGCCGCTGGGCGCGGAGGACCGAGGCGCCGCACCGCGGAGGCCGACGCGATGGACGTGGACGCCGAAGTGGTGAAGTGACGCCATGCTCGTTCAGCCGCGCATCTTCGTTCGCCTTGCTGGCGACGTGACGGTTCGCATCGAGCTGGACGAGCGCCTCAATCTCACGACGGTCACGGCAGGTCCAGACGCCGAAACGGATGCGGATGTGGTGCTCGATGCCGTGCTCGTGGAGCGCCTAGCATCCGCCGTTCGTCACGTGCGGCGGATGCTAGGCGACGAGCGCGACGTGTGCCCGGACCACGGGTTGTTTGACACAAGCGGTCGCTGCCCCGGATGTGAGGAACATGAGGCAGCGCAACGTGCCAGGAAGCGCTTGGAGGAGGAGAATGGCTTACATGGCATCGTGGCGCAGCTATCCCAAGCTACGAAGCTGTCTGATGCCATCCAGGTGTGCGTGGATGAGGGCATGACCAAGGCTGGCGCCCTCGAACTACTGCTGAGCGTGCAGCAACAAGTCACGGCGCTCGCACGCTGCGGACATGACTTGCCTGCGCGGTTTGGGCGCGCTTGCGCGGTCATGGGAGTATGGGAGGACGAAGGATGAGAGTTGGGTTCATCGCGGACGTTCACCTCGGAAACCACCGCACCCATGGTGGACCGTCCGCAGGAGGTCTGAATCGACGTTGTCGGGAGGCGCTGGAGGCATTCCGTTCTGGGCTCGCGGCTGCCGCTGGCGCTGGCGCCGGGTGCGTCGTGGTGTGCGGTGACTTGTATGATGGGTGCCGCCCAGAGCCACAGCTCATCGCCGAGGTGCAGGCAGCACTGCGGTGGGGGAGGGATGCGCTATCGTTGCGGTGCGTCATCGTGCTTGGCAACCACGACATGCACTCCAACGAGGACGGCGACCACGCACTTGGGCCACTGCGCGACTACGCCACGGTCGTCACTTCGCCAGAGGTTGTCAAGATGACGGATGGGGTTGCGCCCGTGGAGCTGCTGTGCGTGCCGTTCCATCCAGAGCCAGCTTCGGCGTGGTTTGAGAAGACGGTGAAGCACGTCGCCAAGGGCAAGTCCAAGGCGACGCGCCTGCTGGTAGTGCACCTTGGCGTGGCAGACGACGAGACCCCAGATTGGCTTCGCACGGCGCCAGACAGCATCCATGTCGAGCGCTTGCAGGAGCTTGCCGATGCGCACGGCATCGACGGGGTGTTCGCCGGGAACTGGCACGAACATCTGGTGTGGGAGGGCGACGACGTAGCGACGGTCGTGCAGTGCGGAGCGCTCGTGCCGACCGGTTGGGACAACCCCGGCTTCGACGCATACGGGCGCGTGGTTGTGGCGGACCTTGCCGACGCTGCTTTGCACTACATCGCCGTGCCTGGGCCACGCTTTGCCACGGTGACGGGCTTGGATGGGCTTGAGGCGACGGTTGCCAAGCACGCGAAAAGCAAGTGCCAGCTCTACGTGCGCGTGCGGGCGATGCCGGAAGACGTGGCGCGCATCAAGGCGTTCGCCGACGAGCACTGCGGGGACGACAAGGTTCTTCGAGCGTGCGAGGTGGTCGTGGATAGCGGCGAGGCGCAAGCTGCGGCGCGCACCGCGGCGCAAAGCGCACGGTCGGCTGACACGCTCGGGGAGGCGCTCGGCAAGTTCGTCGCCGCGATGCCATTGAAGGAAGGGGTGGACCGTGGCGCCGTGCTCACACGGGCGCAGAAGTACCTGGGGGTGAGCCAATGAACGTCCGAAGCCTTCGCATCAAGGGATTCATGGCGCACAAGGACACGACGCTCGCTCTGCCGACGAGGGGCGTTGTGCTCGTGACCGGCGGAAACGGCTCTGGCAAGTCGAGCATCGTCGAGGGCGTGAGCGTGGCGTTGTGGGGTCAGACCGTGCGCGGCACGGCGCCGTGGTCTGGACCAGACGGCGAGGCAGCGGTCGTCACGGACCTCGCGTGCGCCATCCGCAAGCGCAAGAAGGGCAAGGTGATGCTCGACTGGAACAAGCAGGGCGAGCCAGCGACGAAGTTCGAGAACACGACCAAGGCGCAGGACGCGCTGGAGAGCGTGGTTGGTCCGTGGGAGGTCTGGCGCCGATGCTCGCTGTTCAGTAGCGCGGATGCCACGCACTTCTCGCTCGCGACGGATGGGGAGCGCAAGCGATTGCTGGAGCGCATCCTCGGCATCGAGCGGTTCGACGTCGCGCTGGATGCGTGCCGCAAGGACTTGAAGCAGGCGGAGGCAGCGCGTGATGTCGCAGAACGAGGGTGTTTCGTGGAAGGCGAGCGGCTCCGGTCCGAGCAACGGCGACTGGCGGAGGCGCAGTCGTGGCTCGGTGACGACCACGTAGCCACCGAGGATGTGGAAGCGCTACGCGCCAAGGCGGAGAACCTACGCGCGCTCGTCGAGAAGTCCGAGGCGGACCTCCGGTCGATGACGGACATGTCGAGGCGTGGCGCAACGAGCCAGGGGGAGCTGGCAGCCATGGCGAGGCAAGCGCGGGCGACGTTGGAGCGCCTGCGTGGCGCGACGTGCCCGACGTGTAGCCAGCCCATCCCGCAAGCGCTGCGGGACAAGCTGGAGCGCGAAGCGCAAGAGGCCCAAGCCGCACACGAGCAGCGCATGGCTGCCGCCAACGAGGAACTTGCGAAAGGCGCTGACCTCTTCGACGAACTCAACGCGGAGCGTGCTGCTCTGGAAGGCAAGCTTCGCGAGGCTGCACACGCCTATCGGAGCGCCAAGCTCTCACGGGACAGGGACGCACAAGTGCGCGCCACGGTTGCAGATGCGACGGCGAAGGTCGGGCAGTTTGAGCTTGCCTTGGCGGAGCAGGAAGAGCGCCTCGCGCAGGCGACGAAACTCCGTGACGAACTCCAAGCGTGCGAGCAGGTGCTCGGGTTGAAGGGTGTGCGAGCGCACGTGCTCGCACGTGCGCTCGGTGGCATCGAGGCGGTTGCCAACGTCTGGTTGAGCCGCGTCGCTGGGCGCGAGTTGCGCTTGAAGCTCTCCCCATACACTGAGAAGAAGACCGGAGGCGTGAGCGACAGCATCAGCCTCGACATCATCGGAGCAGGGGACGGGCACGGCTACCGTGCCGCGTCTGGTGGAGAGCGACGGCGCCTCGACGTGGCGTTGCTCCTAGCGCTCGCGGAGGTTGCGAGCGCTGCTCATTCTGGCGCGTCGGGCACGCTGTTCTTCGACGAGGTGTTCGACCTGCTCGACCCGGACGGCGTGCAACGCATCAGCGCCGTGCTGCACGAACTCGCGCAAGACCGCTGCGTGGTCATCGTGTCCCACTCAGACGCCATCGCTCAAACGCTGCGCTCTGACCGCCATGTGCATGTAGACAACGGCGTTGTCACCATGAGAACGTGAGCGCGTCACGCGCAAGGAGACTCCGCATGTCCGCACAGTCAGTCCGAATCGAGTACGTTCCGCTGGAGCAGGTGCGTCGGTGGCCGCGCAACCCCAAGCGCCACAACCTGTCCGAACTGAACCAGAGCCTGGAGCGCTTTGGCTTCGTGGCGCCGCTCGTTCAGGATGATTCGTCTGGCAAGCTGGTCGCCGGGCACGGGCGTCTGGAGGCGCTGCTTGCCCGGCGCGATGCGGGGATGGCTCCGCCACAGCGCATTCATGAGGTTGATGGGGATTGGGCGGTGCCTGTCCTCCGTGGCGTGGAGTTCACAAGCGAGGAAGAGGCGGAAGCGTACCTCGTTGCCGACAACCGGCTCGTCGAGTTGGGTGGTTGGGATGAGGCCGAGCTTGGGGAGATGATGCGGCGCGTGACTGAGAGCGCCGCGTCTGTCGAGCACGGTTTGCGCGGCACAGGCATCACGAAGGAGGAGCTGGACCGGCTTCTGGCGAGCACGCTCACGCCTCCTAACCTTGGCGGGAACGACGAACGTCCAAACATCAACATGGGCTCGCTTGCGGCGCGCTTCGGTGTGCCTCCGTTCTCCGTGCTCGACGCGCGCCAGGGGTATTGGCGCGAGCGCAAGAACTGGTGGCTTACGTTGGGCATCCAGAGTGAGATTGGGCGAGGCGAGAACCTCGCTTACGACCTTCCAGACCACCTCAACCGCGGCGCCAAAACCGCAGCGCCGGGCGGTGGCATGTTCCCATCCGACCGTATCGGGCCAGACGGGAAGTTCGCCCGCGGCGACCTGCACGCACGGGTGCGCGAGCCGTCTGGCGCGAAGGTGGGTCTGTTCGCGGATGGCGCCGTGACAACCCCAAGCAGCCGCGTCGCGCCGGGCGGGTCGTTGGAGCCACCCGCAAGGCAGAAGGTGGCGCGTGCTTGGGCGAAGTCGAAGAACAGCCTCGCGGAGCGCATGGAACGGGCGAAGCCAGGTGAGGACATCGCCGTGTCGCGCGGTCCTTCCCCGGCGCGTGCCGAGCCGGGTGGCGTGCACATCCCCGGCAGGACGACGAGCATTCGCGCACCCATCAACGCCTACAGCGGTGGCGCGGACACGACCGTCAACCGGACGGGCACGAGCATCTTCGACCCGGTGTTGTGCGAACTGGTCTACCGCTGGTTCTGTCCGACTGGTGGGCGGGTGCTCGACCCGTTCGCGGGTGGGAGCGTGCGCGGCGTCGTGGCAGCCACGCTTGGCCTCCACTACACCGGCATCGACCTGCGGCAAGAGCAGGTTGCTGCGAACGAGGAGCAGTGGCGCGACATCAGCTCGCGGCTCGCATCCCAGGAGCAGCCAGAGCCGACCATCGCGGACCCGGTTGCGATGACGCCTGTGCAGCGCGTCGGGGAGCTGTGGCTCAAGCGCGACGACTTGTTTTCGGTCGCTGGCGTGCGCGGTGGCAAGGTGCGCACGTGCTGGGGGCTCGCACAAGGCGCGTCGGGGCTCGTGACGGCTGGGAGCCGTGCGAGCCCGCAGGTGAACATCGTCGCGCACGTCGCGCGCGCCCTGAACATCCCGTGTCGCGTGCACACCCCGAGCGGGGAGCCCGCGCCGGAAGTGCTCGCAGCAATCGGTGCTGGCGCTGAGCACGTGCAGCACTCGCCGGGGTACAACAACGTCATCATCGCCCGCGCACGGGAGGACGCAGCCGCGGCTGGGTGGCGCGAGATTCCATTCGGCATGGAATGCCAAGCCGCGGTGGATGCGACACGGGCGCAGGCGCGCAATCTGCCGACCGATGCGAAGCGCCTCGTTGTTCCGGTTGGGTCTGGCATGTCGCTCGCGGGCATCTTGCACGGGCTCGTTGATGCTGGCCTGCGCTTGCCGGTGCTTGGTGTCGTGGTTGGTGCCGACCCGGAGGAGCGGCTCGACAGATGGGCGCCCGCAAACTGGCGGGACATGGTGACGCTCGTGCGAAGTGACCTCGACTACCACGACGCAGCGCCCAGCAATCGCATTGGCGACGTGGTGCTCGACCCGCACTACGAGGCGAAGGCGCTGCCATTCCTGGAGCCGGGAGACTGTTTCTGGGTTGTTGGGCTGCGCCAGACGGTGGCGGTGACGTGGCATCCCGCTCCAACCGCTCCGGTGAATGACCCGACGTGGCTCGTTGGTGACTCCAAGGATGTGCTCTCGGAGGACGGAGAACAGGTGGACCTCGTGTTCACGTGCCCTCCCTACTTCGACCTGGAGGTCTACAGCGACGACCCGCGCGACTTGTCGAACATGACGAACGCGGAGTTCAACCGCGTTTACCGCGACATCGTGGCGCGCGCCGTGGCGCGGCTGCGACCGAACCGCTTCGCGGTGGTCGTCGTTGGCGAGGTGCGCGGAGATGGCGGGTTCTACCGCGGGCTCATCCCGCTCACCATCGAGGCGTTCGAGGACGCGGGCGCACGCTTCTACAACGAGGCGATTCTCGTGACGGCTGTTGGCAGCCTCCCCGTGCGGGTTGGGCGCCAGTTCCCGCGCTACCGCAAGCTCGGCAAGACGCATCAGAACGTCCTCGTGTTCTTCAAGGGCGACCCGCAGCAGATTCCGCTCCAGTTCCCGTCGAACATCGACGTGTCCTTGCCAGAATTGGAGGAGGTCGATGAGTAGTCGCTACGCCGTCAAGGACATCTACAACTCGCTCCAATGCGAGGGGCGTCGCGCCGGGAAACGCAGCGTGTTCGTGCGCTTCGCTGGGTGCAATCTGTGGGAGGGCACGGCGCTCTCGCGCGCACGTTCTGATGCTCCGTGCGCTCTCTGGTGCGATGCCGACTTTCACCGCGGGCAAGTGCTCTCGCTCGACGCACTTCTGCTCGCGCTTGACGACCTGTGGCCCAGCACTGGCGCAACGCCTCGATGGTGTGTGCTCACGGGAGGGGAGCCGATGCTTCACCTTGACCGCGAGCTGCTTGATGCGTTGCATGCTGCTGGTTGGATGGTGGCGGTTGAGACGAACGGCACCATCGAAAGCGCACTGCTCGGGGACGTGGATTGGGTGACCGTGAGCCCGAAGCACGGAGTGCCTCTCGCCGTGGCGCGCGCGCACGAGCTGCGCGTCGTGCTGCCAGGCGTCGCACCGTCACAGACTGGCGGTTGGGCTGATGATGAACTGCTCTCGCTTGCCGATTCGGGCAGGTGGGGCGCGCTCTACGTCGTGCCGCAGGACGTACTGCTCGGGGACGCTCCGGGCAAGACGGCGCTGGTGGACTGCGAGGACGCGGACGAGGAGACGCAACAACTCGCTCTTGTCGCGCTGCATCTGCATCTGCAACGTGCGATAGACTTCGTGATGGCACACCCGGAATGGGCGTTGTGCCCGCAAGCGCACAAGTTGCTCGGAATACAAGGAGGTTGACTATGGACGCGAAGCGTCACGTGATTCTGCGGAAGACCGTTGGGCTGTTGTCGGTGCTGCAAGCGGAGGCGCAAGCGCGGCAGGTGTCGGTGGACGAGCTTGTGCGGGCGCTGCTTGGGCGCCGTCCGGTGAGCGAGAATGCTTTGCTCGCGTCCAAGACGGTCGCGTCCCGGATGCCGGGCGTCGCGGCGAAGTTGGAGGGCTGGCCGTTGGTCTGTCAGTTCTGTCACGGCGACACGGAGCGCACGACACAGTGTCCGTATTGTCGCAAGCACGGCTGTCTCGATTGCGTTAGCGGCAAGGGGTGCCCGGAGTGCAAGGCGAAGGCGGGTGCGCCGTGACCGTCCGCGTCGTGCAGCCAGGGCTCGGCCAGACGCGGCATCTGCTCGTCGTCTATCACCTCTCCTCCTCGCTCGACACGGCAATCATGCAAGCGGTTGGTGGGGATGTGCTCGTGCTCAACATCACACACCCGCCGATGGTTGGTGCGTACAAGACGGTGCAGATGCACGAGGCACTCGTCGCGCAAGTCGCTGCGCAGGTCGGAGATTGCCGTATTGGGCGCGTGGTGCTTGCTGGATTCAGCGAGGGCTGTCAGGGCGTGCGCGCGCACTTGCGCGCCGGGGAAGTGCCTTACGCCGTGGTGGCGTGCGACGGGACGCACGCTGGGTGGCCTATCGACGAGGCATCCGTGGCGCCGTGGCGCGCTGCGTTCGAGCGTGCGGCGGAGAATCCAGGACGATACGCATTCGCGGCGTCGCATTCTGGCCTCACCTACGTCGAGAAGCTCAAGCCACCGCAAGGTCCGTACGCATCGACACACAGCGTGCTCAAGCGCGTAACGGGGATGGACCTTCCGTTGCCTTCGCGGGTGCTGGAGCCAGTCCGACAAGAGCGCGGAGGCGCGTGCGTTTGGTCGTGTGGTGGGAACGACAAGGACGCGCACGTGCGGCAAGCACGCGACATCCTCCCGGCGATGCTTCGATGGGTGTGGACGGAGATTGGGCCAGCCGTTGCGCACGCGGATGATGACGGCGCCGTGATGGTGCTTGACGGAGAGCGTCAGTCATTAGGCCAACGCTGTGTGAACTGGTCGCGTGCACGGCTCGGCGTGCGAGAGCAACCGCTGGGGAGCAACACAGGGCCAGAGGTGCGGTCGTACCTGGCGCCGTGCATTCGCCGCGATACCGGGATGCACCTCAACCTGAAAGCGAGCAACTGGTGCTCGGCGTTCGCGTGCGCAGCGCTCGCTGCTTGCGCTGAGCGCGACGAGGAGCGCCCGCACGGCTACCGTGCTGCGGTCGTGGAGTTGGTCGCTGACGCAGCGGATACGAAGACGTGGCGCCCGGTCGCGCTTGCACGCTCTGGTTCGTGGCGTCCGGAGGTTGGCGACCTTGCCATCTATGACCGCAGCGACCCAGCGAAGCCAGACACGTCGTGGTGGCGCCACGTGAACCGCGTGTCGGAGTGGCGCGACGACGGAACCTACAAGGCAATCGGCGGGAACGAGGCGGGCGACTGCGTTCGCGAGGCGGAGCATCGGCTCGACAACCCGCGCCTGCTCGGCTTCATCGAATACCCAGATGCCGCACACCCATCCGTGGTGGTGAGCATGAGTGACGATGAGCGCGAGGGGCTTCTCGCTGCTGTCGATGTTGGTTTGCTCGGCATAGTCGGATAATCGGCGTCGTGGCGCGCAAGTCTGCTGCCATGCGTGACGACCATCGCCCGCGCCTGCGGTCGCGGGCAGCAGAAGAACAGCGTGGAGAAGCGGCGGAGCTTGCCGCTGCGCTTGGTTGCGCGCGGTGCTCACGGAGGAGTCGCGGCGCATCATGGTCCGTGCACCTGTGTGGCGAGTGCGGGCGTCGCGTGCGGAAGCCGGTGCTTCGTAATCCGGTCGGAGGCGTCGTGCTCATCGAGGACTCGAACCGCGTAGGCGGGCAAGTCGTCGGCTTCGAGCGCAGCGCTCTTGCGGTTGGCGTGCTCGACATCGCCACGTACCTCGCACGAACGCGCGCGCCATGGGTTCAACTGGTGTGCGAGGTTGATGACGTGCTGCCATGGGCGGTGGTTGTGGCGCCAGAGTGGGTTGGACTGCTGCTGCAAGCCGGGCACGCGGTGCGGAAGCAACGCGCCAAGGATGGGCAGCGCATCGACTGGCCTCGCACGCTTTCGCGCTGCGCCGACGACGAGGACTTCCGCCGCAAGTTGCTCGCCGCGTTGCGTCTCGGGTGCGACGGACAGGACTTGTACGACTGGGTCGCAAGCCGCGCTCCCGACCTCGTAGGCGTGGAGCGAGCGGCAAGGAGGCGTCCGTGATGTTCATGTACGTGGTGTACTGGAACCCAGAGGACCATCCGCTGAAGTGGGTGCTGCGGCGCTGGCAAGTGTTGCCGAGTCCAACGCCAGATGCGCGCTGCTACGTGCTCGACACTCTCGAAGAGGCGCGTGCGCTCATCCCGAGAAGCATGGTGCGCATCGAGCGGTCCCCAAACGACGACCCTGCAATCCACGAGGTATGGACGTGACGCGCCCTCCGTTCGATGAAGGCGACCGCATTGTGCTCGACGCGATGCCAGACGACCCGGACCCCGTGCGCCGTGGTGAGCGCGGGGTCGTGCTCTGGGTCGAACCCGTACTCAACTGCTGGCACGTCGGAGTTCGGTGGGATAACGGGCGCACGCTTGCGCTGTGCATGCCTCCAGACACCGCGCACACGGAGCGGCGATGAAGACCATCGATTGGGACCGCGTGCGCGCCATCATGGAGAAGTCGGTTCGTGGCGGGAAGCTCTCTGATGAGGAAGGCGACATCATCACGACAGCGTGGTGCCGTGCGCCGGATGAATACCGGAAGTTGCACGACGAGGTGCGCGAAGCCGCGCACGAGGAGATGAGGCGCTCATGGTGACGAGCCACGTCGTGCACGTCTGGGACTTGGGCATGCTTTGCCGGTTCTTCTACACGCCTGGGGGAGCTGCGTACGCTGGCGTGCGCTTCGCGAAGGTCATCGCACGTCATGCTGAGGATGCGGTGCGTGTCGTGCTGTGCGCGGACACACCGCGGACATCGACGTGGCGCCACGAGCTGTTCGCAGAATACAAGGGGCATCGACCGAACAGACCGGAGGATGAGCAGGTTGCGCTGGAGGAGCAGCATCGCGAGTTGTGCGAGCGAACGGAGCGCTTCGCGACAGTCTTGCGGGCGCCACGGTACGAAGCGGATGACATCGTGGCGACTGTCTCCCGGCGCGTGGTCGAAGCCGGGCTCGGCGTTGTGGTGTTCAGCACCGACAAGGACATGGCGCAGCTCATCGGACCGGACGTGCACCTGCATGACGGGCACGACTTCGTGACGCCCGAGCACGTGCGAGAGCGATTCGGCGTGGAGTGCGCACAGGTTGGAGACTTCCTCGCCATTGCTGGTGACGCTTGCGACGGCGTGCCTGGTGTGCGCGGGCTCGGACCGAAAGCAGCCGCGGAGCTGCTCAACGCGCACGGTACGCTCGAAGGCGCGTACGAGGCGTTGGAGTTGCGCGTGCGCGTTGGGGAGCGCGTGAGCGCTGCGGAGCGGAAGTTCGTCAATGGCATTGGGCAAGCTCGGTTGAGCAGGATGCTCGTGGAGCTGCGTAGCGACGTACCGATTCGCATGCCATGGGAGGAGCAATGAAGGACGACAACAAGGACGAGAAGAAGAAGCCGGATGACGATGGGCTCGCGGAGCGCGACAAGCGCTACGTGAAGGTGCGGAGGTCTGGCGGAAGCCCGCGTGCCGCGGTGCGTGCGTACTGCGCTGGGAACCGCTGGCTGACTGAGAACGCGAAAGGAGTGGGGAACTGGTGAGCAAGGTGTTCTGTACGTCATTCTGCAACCAAGGGCACCGTCTGCTCGACGGCAAGCCCGTCGAGCATGAGTGCTACGTGCTGCCGACAGAGGCACTGCACGCCGAACGTGTTGGAGATATCGAACGAGCGAGCGCTGTGTTGGGCGCATGGAAGAAGCGGCGCGTGCACAAGGGAGTACGCGCGAAGGGAGACGTGAACGATGGCTGACAACTTTGCAGAGAAGCGGTTCAACGCGGTGAAGCGCGGCGAGCTTCTGCTGTTCGACCCCGACAAGCTGGTGCTTGTAGAGGACAAGGCGCATCCGCTCTACGACGACCGGGTGAACATGCCAGTGTCCGAGCCGCTCGTGCGGAGCATCGCGGCGCAAGGCGTGTTGGAGCCAGTGGTCGTGCGGCGCAACGGAGAGGCAGAGGACGGGACGCCCATCATAGAAGTCGTGGATGGGCGACAGCGCGTGCGCGCTGCCAGAGCGGTGAACGCGCGCAAGGCCAACGGCGACCCGCCCGTGCTTGTGCCCGCGGTCATCCGTCGCGGCGATGAGGGCGACGCATTCGGCGCGATGGTGGCAACGAACGAACTGCGCGTCGCCACCGACGCGATGAGCAACGCGCGCAAGCTCAAGCGCTACCTCGACATGGGGTACAGCGAGAAGGATGCTGAGGTCGTGTTCGGTACGGACAGCCGTGGCATTCGCAACCTTGTTGCTCTCCTCCAGTGCGCGCGCCCGGTGCAGCGCGCAGTAGAGATGGGCGACTTGCCGCTCACGGTGGCGCGCACTCTGAGCGCGCTCCCGACCGAGGAGCAGACGCAGAAGCTCGAAGAGATGCGTGCGTCAGGCCAGATGCGCGGCGCCGCTGCGCGCGAGCAAGCAGCGCAAGCCCGCGGCAAGCGCGGGCGGTTGCGGGCGCCACCTGCCATGCGGTGCCGTGGCGCCAAGGAGGTGGCTGCGGCGCGTGACAGCATTGACCCGCAAGTCGAAGCGCCCGTGCGCGCCGTGCTCGACTGGGTGCTCGGCAAGCGCAAGACGCTACCCGGAGGGTAAACGGAGGGAGGCATGTCGAGACGAACGAGCTTGGCTGCGTACTGCGCGATTCACGACAACGGGTATCTGAGCCGCTCGCGATGGCAAGTCTACGACTGCCTCTTCCACAACGGTCCCATGACGGCGGGCGAACTGACGTCGATGCTGCAACGCCCGAACGAACCACACCCGAGCTACCATCGGAGGCTGCACGAACTGGAGCAGCTCGGGGTCGCGTTCCGTGGCGGGACGAGGGCGTGCTGCGTGACCGGCAACACAGCGGAGGTGTGGGACGTGACCGACCAGCTTCCGTTTGGCTCCGTCGTGCACGCGCACAAGCCGACCAAGGCGGAGGTCGCCGATGCCTTGCGCGAGTTGCGCCAAGCGCACGCCACGCTCAAGGAGCAGACCGGCGCCGGGTTCACGAAGAACCTCATCGACGTGCTGGCGTGGCTGCGGGACAAGCACTCATGAGCGGAGTTTTGCGCGGCTCCTTGCTCGACCTGTTCGACATCGAGCAGATGTGCGAGGACATCTGCCGACGCGCCGTGCGTGTCATGGTGGACAGGGCGTCGGAGCCTGGCGTTATCATCGTGGTTGGCGACTTCAGCGCGGTCGAGGCCATGAAGGTCAAAGAAGAGCTGCTTGAGCGCGTCCCGGTGCACGTGGTGCTGCGGGTGGTGTGCGGCAACGCGGCGCTCATTGGCGCTGCGTCTGCTGCTGTGCGCCTTGGGTGCCCAATCGACGCGCTCCCGGAGCGCTACAAGGAGCCAGGATGACGCGACGCCGACGGAATCTTGGGCCACGCTTGTCACGACGGCTGCCTGCGCCAGGGGTGCCGGTGGAGATTGAGCAGGAGGTGGCGGAAGCGGACCTCGCGGAGGACATCTTCGGCATTCGCCCGGTGGTTCGGAGCGTGCTGGGCGGGCTCCCGCGGCTTCGTCTCATGTACGAGCAGTCTGGCACGTTCGGAACGGCGGCAGGCTTGTCTCGCTCGACGAAAACCGTGGTCGTCATCACGGATGCGCGCCCAGGGTCGGTGAGCGACAGGCTTCACCGTGCGTTGGGCGACAGGGCAGCGCCTCTCGTGCAGGTAGCGGTGTACTTCGTGGCGGAGGAGCACTTCACAGCGGCCTGCGGGCTCGCCAGGCTTGCCGGGCACGGGGCTCTCGCATCTTACGAGGGGACTGCGCGCTCTTTCATTGTGAAAACGAGTGGATAAGGGGTGAAAACATGCAAGTCACGTTCACGACGGGCCATCTGGAGATAACGAGGCGCAACTTCTCCCGCCTCCCGCGGGTAGGGGAGCGGGTTGTACTGAGTACAAGCGAAGACGGGGACACGACGGCGTTCCGCGTGCTCGACGTCGAGTGGGACATGACGGGGGAGGAGCCGACGGCGATGGTCGTGCTCGACCCGGAGACTGTCCCCGCTGTCGTGCTCGTGCTCCAAGCCGCGGACAAGTGGGTGCACATCCTGGAGCGCTCCTACCCGCTGATTGCGTGCAAGGAGGCGAGCGCGCTCGTCGAAGCCGTGAAGCTGTGGAGGCGCGTGCACGACTTCTACGCCATGAAGGGGTTGACCGGGGATGCCAAGCCCGACGACAATCCCAGCCCATGAACACCTCATCCTACATCTTGGCGGTTCTGATGAGCCTACCGCCCGCGGCGCACGACACGGAGTCGTGGGAGGAGCGGGAGGCGCGCATGGGAACCATCGCCAGCGCAATCGAGGACGCCACTGCGCGCGCAACCTGCGACGTGCCGTACGACACCGACGACTGCAAACCCAGGTGGACCGGCGACCGGAAGCAGCTCGCCTTGCTCCTCGTCACGAAGGGCTTCTGGGAGAGCGCCTTCGCACAGAACGTCCACGAGGGGCGGTGCCGCGTGTTCGAATGTGACGCCACGAAGCTACGGAACGGAACAATCGTCCACCGTGCCCGCACCCCCTGGCAACTCCAACGAACCGGATACGTGAAAGGAGACGAGTGGGAACGAATGGTCGGCACGAACCAGGAGGCAACCCGCACCGCCGCATGGGTCGCCACCCGCATCATCACCGCATCCCACAACCGCTGCCAAACCACCATCGGCACCATCGCCTCCTACGCCAACGGCAGATGCGAATGGTCCGGCGCTCCCAGACGCTACGCCTTCTTCATGCACCTTGCACACCTCTCCCACCAGCAGCTCGCCAACCGCGCGCTTCATCACAGAGCCGAACGCAACGCTCGCACCGCCCACAACTCTCCCCAGTGAACAACGCCACGAACACCTCCCGCACCTGCTCACCACTCAGCCCGTAGCGCCTCATCACCTGCGCTGCCACAACCACCCCCTCCACGCACACCTCGCGCTTGCGTGCCTCCATGACGCAAGCCTACGCCGACTCCCACCAACCAACAACCCAACCACTCCCAATCCGGTAGCATCGCGTCGGTGAACGGCTGCACCTTGACGCATCGTGCCCAACCGGGCACCATCAGGGTATGGCTGCACGACCCCTCACACCAGAGCTGTACGAACAGCTCAAAAACTACTTCCGCACCCACCCAGGCGACCACCAAGGCGCCGCTCGCGCAACCGGCATCGACTGGCGCTTCGCCAGGAGAGCCTACCGAGGCCCACCGTGGAAGGTCTGGCCTTGGGCGCCTCCGATTCAGGCTGTCCTAGCCGAGGAGGAACAGCGCGCAGCGAGGGCGAAGCACGACTTGGAGATTCAGCGAAGAGCCGCTCTGGCCGACACGGCGCAGCGCCAACGGGAGCTTGAGGCGGAGGCGAACCAAGTCGAGGAGAACATCCTCCGGGTCGCTCGGAACGACGTGCTCGGAGGCCTCGTCACCTTCGCGAAGCTGGTCAACGGCATCGGCAAGCTGGCCGAGCGAGTCAACACGGCTCTGGAACGTGGCGCCGTGGCGCAGCGCGACCCGGCGACGGGCGCCATTGTCGAGGTGCCACTCAACCTGGACGTGCTCGACGCGTTGAAGGTGATGGGCAGGTTCTCGCTGAGCGCCCGCGCCCTCATCGGCGCCGCGGATACCGTGCTCACGATGCAGCGCCTCCGCGGTGGCCTGCCGACAAGCATCGTCGGAGTCGAGCTTGCGAACGTCTCGCTCGAAGATGCTGAGCGCGAGGTGGAGCTGGCGAAGCACGCCCTGGAGCGCGCCAAGGAGCTGGGGCTCGTCGTTCACAAGGGAGGGCGCCCGGAGCAGGACGGCGACTACCACTTCGACCGCACCGCAGCCGACCGCCGTTGACACGAGGTTTGATTCCGGTATATGTATACCGGAATCAAACGGCGCCCGGAGCGCTCATAGGAGAATCAAAGATGGCAGAGCGGTGCAAGCGGTGCGGCAGCCCGGTCCTCAAGGACAAGGTCTACGGGGTGCGCTGCCCCAGGGGCTGCCACCTCGACGACCCCGACAGCGTTGATAGGACCCCTCCCCCCTCCCCCAAGCGCCAAGCAGCACCGCGACCACGCGACACGACACCAACGCAACCAGACACAGTGTCGGCGAGGGGCGGGAGGCGCAACGGCGCCGGGCGCCCGCGTGCCGACGTCGAACACGAGCGCGTGACCGCGGTTGTCCCGCCAGCCCTCCTCCAACGCCTCGACGCCTACGCCACCGAGCACAGCCTCACCCGCTCGGGCGCCGTGGCGCGCTTACTTGATGAGGGGCTTCCAGCAGCACCATGAGCCTCGCCTCCTTCATCCTCGTCTGCTCCGCCTTCGTCGTCGGCTGGGTCAGCGGCGTCCTCGTCGACCGCACCCTCGCCAAGATGGGGAGGGGGGAGCAGTGAGCCACACCCGCACCACCACCACCTCGACACGCCAACACCACTCCCCCCTGGGCTCCCCCCACCTCGGCGCCCTCCCCGGAGGGGGAGGGGTCTCCGCCCTTTTCGCCTCGGTGTCCCTGGAGCCCTCCACCCCACCCATTATTCCTGGGGTCAGCGCTTTCCGAGAGCCATTATTCCTGGGGTCAGCGCTTTCCGAGAACCCACCCGAGAGCCCCAAGAACCGCGAGCGGGCGGAAGACGCGACCCGGAGAGCGGCGGAGCACGGGATGATGCACCCGCACCCGTGGGAGGCAGAGCATGGCTGACGTTCTTGGCGTAGATGTGAGCCACCACAACGGGCAGATACGCTGGCGTGCGGTCGCGGAGCACGTGAGCTTCGCTTGGCTGCGCACAGGGGATGGTGTGAAGCCGGACAGGCGCTTTGCGGAGAACTGGTCTGGCGCCCGTGCCGCGGGGATGCTCCGTGGCGCCTACCACTTCTTCCGCCTCGCCTTGGACCCAGTGGCGCAGGCCGACCGCTTGTGCGACGCTCTGCTTGGGCTGGAGCCCTTGCCCCTCCCCCCTGGTATCCTCCCGCCCGTGTGCGATATCGAGTCAGGGGGAGAGGGGCTCACGAAGGCCGAGCGTGCCCGGCGCGTGAACACCTTCTGCGAGCGTGCTTGGGAGCGCACCGGCTTGGCCCCGCTCCTCTACACCATGGCTGGCTGGTGGAGCGGCGCCATAGGTGGCCTGCCCGAGGGGCTCGACCGCTTCGCCCTGTGGGTCGCCGACACCCGTGGCAAGCCCGCGCCCATGCTCCCCGCGGGCTGGGGCGAGTGGCTTGTGTGGCAATACTCCTGGTCCGGCGCCGTGCCCGGCATCCCCACCCCCTGTGACTTGAACCGCTGGAATGGGTCGCTTGAGGACTTGCGCTGGTTCGCGCGCCTCGCGCCGGAAGGAGGGACAGATGGACGTGTTTGAACTTCGCCGCGACGTGGACGAGACAGGGGTTAGTGGGACGGGGACGGTCGCCCGTGGCGTGGTCCTTGACAACGGCAAGGTGGTCCTTGCGTGGCTCACCGCGCACACGAGCGTCGCCGTCTACGACAGCATGGACGCCGTGGTTGCCATCCACGGTCACAATGGCGCTACGCGCGTCGTGCGCACCGCCCGGCTCGACTTCGCCGACGTGCGCGCGCATGGCATGAACTACGTGCAGGACGTGTGCGAGGGCGTTCACGGCTGTGCTCTGAGCGCCGGAGGCAACCAGAAGTACCTCGCGCAGGAGCGCGAGTGGTACGTGCAGCTTTTCGACGAGGCCGAGTATGCCAGCGCCGGTCATTGAGCAGGCAGCGCACGCGAGCAGCGCACTCGCCCGCGCCCGTGCCATACGGCGGGAGGTTGCGCGGCGCGACGCCCGCACCTTCTGCCCTCTGGTGCTGCGCGACGAGCGAACGGGGAAGGACATCGTGCAGGCGCCCATGCACGACAAGTGGCACGACATCCTCGACAACCACGACCGCGTTGTCATCTGGGCGCACGTGGAGGCGGGCAAGACCGCGCAGCTCTCCGTTGGCCGTCCCCTCTGGCGCCTTGGGCGCGACCCCAACCGGCGCATCGTGGTCGTGAGCAACACGGGCGAGCAGGCGAAGAAGGTTGTGCGCACGTGCGCGCAGTACATCGAGCGCAGCGATGAGCTGCACCAGGTCTTCCCGGACCTGCGCAAGGCGCGCGACATCAGCCTCCCGTGGACCGCCATGGCAATCACGGTCGAGCGCACGGTCATCGGGAAAGACCCGAGCATCCAGGCGTGCGGCATCCACGGCAACATCACAGGGGCGCGCATCGACGACCTCGTGCTTGACGACATCCTCGACTACGAGAACACGCGCACACCCGGACCCCGCGAGGACACGTGGCGCTGGGTCCAGAGCACCCTACTCCCGCGCCTCACCGAGAACAGCTCCGTCACGTGCGTCGGCAACGCCTGGCACCCGGACGACGCCATGCACCGCCTTGCCGCAATGCCCGGCTTCACCTCGTACCGCTTCCCGGTCGTGAGCGATGCTGGGGAGCTTTCGTGGCCTGCGGTCTGGCCCAAGGAGCGCATCGCGAAGGCGATGACGACGCTCGGACCCCTGGAGGCCAACCGCCAGCTCCTGTGCTTGGCGCGCGACGATGCTGCGGCACGGTTCAAGCGCGAGTGGGTGGAGCGTGGCCTGGAGCGCGGGCGCGGCTACAAGTGCGTGGACCGCGTAGTGCAGCTCCCTGAGGGCGGGTACGCGCTCTACACGGGCGTTGACCTCGCCGTGCAGCGGCACGCGCACAGCGACTTGACGTGCTTCTTCACGCTCCTCCTGCACCCGGACGGCACCCGCCAGGTGCTCCATATCGAGAGCGGGCGCTGGAGCGGACCCGAGATCGTGGCGAAGCTGGTGGACCTCGACCAGCGCTTCGGTGGTGTGTTCATCATTGAGAACGTCGCGGCGCAGGACTTCCTCCTCCAGTTCGCCCCTGCGCTTGGGAGCAAGGCGGTCATCGTTCCCTTCACGACCGGGCGCAACAAGGCAAACCCCGAGTTTGGCGTGGAGAGCCTTGCTGCGGAGATGGCTGGCGGGCGCTGGATCATCCCCAACGTTGGCGGGAAGATGGACCCGGAGGTCGCGGCTTGGGTCGGGGAGATGCTCTACTACGACCCGCAAGAGCACACGGGCGACCGGCTGATGGCCTCGTGGTTTGCGCGCGAGGGCGCGCGCAAGCTGGAGCGCGGTGGCGCCGCGGGCGCGGGGAGTGTCGGTGCGCGGGTAGTCGGATAATCCGGCGCCCGGCGCGCAAGGCTGGGGTGATGGCTCGACGCACCTTCCGAACCAAACGCATCGTTCACCTCGTGGCGGATGACCGTTGGCAGAAGGTGCGCGCCGGGCTCGTCGGCTTGTGGGCGAAGAGGCCCGAGGAGTGCGTGGAGCGGCTGCGCACCTACTTGGAGGCGGTGCCAACGGAGCGTGCCGAGCAGCGGGTGCTGAACCTGCTCACGGGCACCGGCTTCCGCTGCGGCAGCATCATGCACCGCTGCGTGAACGAGTTCCGCATCGAGGTCACCGCACGCTTGCGCGCCCGCGGTGCGCGCAGTGCGCAACTGAGGCCGACGCACTTGTGCCCGGCTTGTGGCGGTGTGGGCTGGGACGCTTTCGGCTTGTGCCCTGGCTGTGCGGGAAAGGGGATACGGTGGGGGGAGGAGGTTGACGATGAGTGACGAAGTGTATTGCCCTAAGTGTGGCATTGCAGATGGGGATGAGGATGGGTGCTGCACGATGTGCGGCGCGACGCTGGTGAGTGAGCGGGTGGTGGGCCTCATCGTGGCGCGCCACGAACACGCGCTCGGCGCCGTGAGGACTGAGACGTTGGGCCAGCGCGTGCGCGCCTTGCGAATGCGGTTCCAGTGGAGTCCGTGGCACAGGTGCTACATGCGGATGACTCGCGTTGACCCCATGCTCCTCATCGAGCTTGAGCCAGCGGGGCTCGTGCCGAACGAGCGACGGGACGGGGCGCAGCATGTCATCTGGTGGGCTGGACCAGATAGGGGCAAGAGCACGCTCGACTTGTGCGAGGCGTTGCGAGCCTACGAGGGAAAAGGCGTCGTGCACGGGGAGAGCTTCTACGTGAACGAGTACGGGGTGAGGGTTGCATGAAAAGCAGAAGGTCGCGGCTCGCGTCTGTGCGCTTGGACGGTGCGGGGTCGAGCTGCACCTGCGCGCGGTGCGGGAAGCCGATTCGTGGTGGGGCGCACGACGACCCGTGCATCGGGACTTCCCGCGGGTGCATGCACCCCCGCTGCGCCGCTGCCTTCCGCGCCGGGGTGCCGTTGCCGGAACCGGAATCGGAATTGTTCTGCTGCTCGTTCTGCGGTCAGAGATTCGCGCTTGCGATTGGCAAGGCAGGGCGATGCCCAGGATGCAACTCGATAGGGTTCAATGGAGAGGACGAATGAGCGAGCTGGCGCGCTTGCACGACTTGCCGGATGGACGCAGCAACGACGCGGTTGCACACCTGCGTCCATACCTGCTTGTCCCAGCTTGGGCGCACCGCTTGTGGCACTGCCTCTGGTTTGACCACGATGGCATGCATGGGGTCGGGGTAGTTACGGTTACGGTCGCGTTGGAGCTGTGCGCGCTGAGCGAGCGCCCGGATGAGACGGCGAGCGTCATCTGCGCCGCGCATCGGATGGGTGGTGACGTGCGCACGCTGCTGCGCCGCATGGGAACGAAGGAGGAGAACGATGCTGGTGAAACTTCTGGCGTTTGAGGTTGCTGGGGTAACGTACCGTCCGGCGCACGCGCAAGAGCGCGCCGATGTGCTCCAGACCGGCGAGCTTCTGGACTTGGAGCGGGAGCCAGACAACGAGTTCGACAAGTACGCCATCAAGGTGTTCGCGCTGGACGACGACGGCGTGCGGCGCACGCACATCGGCTACATCCCCAAGACGCTCAACGTGTGCGTCGCGAACCTCATGGATGCGGGGATGAGCATGCACTCGCGCGTCGTGCGCGTGGAGCGAAAGGCGTCGCTTCGCGTCGCCGTGCTGACGGAGCTTGGGGTGGACCATGCGTGAGCCACCGTGCCCGGCTTGTGGGACGTGCCACGGGGTTGATTCGGAGGGCTTGCCGATGTGCCCGGCGCCTCCGGTTGTAGCCTACTTGGGCGGGCTCAATCTGAGCGTGCTCGCGGACTACCTGAAGCAGAGGCGCGCCACGGAGGCGGTTCTGTTCGCGGACGCGGATGAGGCGCGACGTGTGACGGAGCAGCTTCAGTCGAGAGGGCGACCGGCGCAACTGCTGCGCGTGACCATCGAGGAGGTGTGCGATGCCGACGCCGAGACCCCTTGAGGTGCCAGAGGCGGTGCACCACGCGATGCGCGCATGGGCTACCGCACACCCGCAGCCCATGCACCACGACTGCGACAATCGCGGAGGCGCGTGCTTGCAGTGCGCCCGCGGCTACCCGGAGTTGCAGTGGGACTACACGATGGGATGCTACTACTTCGTTGCGTGCGGGATGTTCCACGGCGTCGAGCTGGATGGGTACATTCACACGTAGGAGGAGCCATGGAGTTCTACGACCACAACACGGAGGAGCGCTTCATCTGCCACGACGACGTGACGGTGGAGCGCGAAACGGACAAGGCGCTCTTGTGCGTCATCGCTGGCGAGGAGCACTGGGTGCCGAAGTCGCAGATTGCAGACGAGTCCGAGGTGTTCGCGGAGAACACCCGCGGCACGTTGGTCATCAAGCGGTGGCTTGCGGAGCAGAAGGGCTGGGCGTGATGGCAGAGTTCGACGAGAGCAAGAACGTGCTGTGTTGCAAGTGCGGGTTGGTTGGCCCTCGGACGAAGCCGTCCGATATCATCCGCTGCCCGCAGTGCGGCACGTTCCAGCGCGTGCCCGCAGCGCCCGTTCCGTTTTGCGTGGAAGTTGGCCCAATCGAGCTGGCTGCGCTACGGGACCGGCAACAAGCCGCGCAGCACATCGCACGCAAGCTGCACGGGCGACGGCGGTGACGTGGGAGCGGGAGTGCATGGGGTACAAGGTCATCAACGACGTGCTCGCGAAGGAACTTCAGAACGAGCCAACTCTTCGTAACGGCCTCGGGCCTCCCGGACAGCCTCACGTACTAGATGGATGGTTCGTGCCAACGTGGGTATGGTGGGTGTGTGAGCTTGTGCCCGCACGATGGGCGGAGATCTCCGTGCAGCGGGCAATCAACGTCGTGCGTGCGGACCCCGCACGGCTGCTCCCCGCGTTGCGCACGGTGCGGACGCTTGGTGGGAAAGCAGCGATGGCGGAATGGGTTTTGGCTCACGAGAAGAAGGAGGCAAGATGAGGCACTCGGATGAACTGGTGGAGCACTTGCTGGAGCACAGCAAGCCGCGGACGCTTGGGGAATTGCGCGACTGGTTGACCGCACGTCGCGCCACGGCAAAGGGCATCGTACGCGATGGCGAACTCGTCGTGCTTGCGATACCAAAGGAGGCACACGATGGACCCTGACGCGAACCTGGCGGAGCAGCGGCGTCTGGCGCACAAGCTCCTGAACCCGTGCGACGGGGACATGCCAGACGAGGATGATGTGCGTCGCCTCGCAGAACTCGTCGAGGCGCTCGATGACTGGATGAGCAACGCCGGGTTCCTGCCCGGCGCGTGGAGCCGCAACCGATGAGCACGCACTTGCTGGGGACGTTCGTGCACGCGAGGCTTGCGCGTGCACGCGGGGTCGTGGTGGAAGATGAGCAGCGTGAGGCCAAGCCCGGCACCATGCTCGCGATGCCAGCATGGTCATTGTACGTGGCGCAACTCGAAGAGTGGGACTCCTTGTGCGCCATGGCGCAGCACCGCGTGCCGAACTGGGACGAGGTATGGGGCGCGTTCATCAACGACAAGCGGTTCGTCGGGGTCATCAACGAGCTTGCCGGGCTCGCGGCAGACCCGCTTGACGGCGCCTTGCTTTACATGGTGGCGTGCTGGGTGAAGGGGCGCTTCGGCGTTGATGCCTCCACAAGTCGCCGTTTACCGATTGCGCGTGCGCGATGGCTCCTACGATTCCCAACAACTACGTCTGGACGCAATGCGCTGAGCGCGCGATGCGCCTACGCGATGCCGGTGTGCACTTGGTCTACGACCCGCCGACGCGACGCGGTGAGCGTGGACGCTACTGGTATCCGTCGTGGGTTGCGGATGCGGCGCGTTGGCTTGACGTGTGCGGGGTGCGCGCGCCAGCGGCGTATGCTGCCATCGGTCGCGCCGTCGCAAGCGACACGGAGCGTGAGGCGCTTGTGCGTCTCGTAGGCGCGCGGGATACGCAAGGGACGCGAGACTATGCGCTTGGCAACGGCGCGGCGCGCGGGTAGGATGAGGGCATGAAGACGTACAAGGTGAAGCTGTTCGAGGTTGCGGCGACGCCGCAAGCGAAGCCGGTACAGCGGGAGGGCTTCACGGTAGACGCGCGCAACACGGACCACGCACTCCGCGTCGTGACGGAACGGCTCGTCGGCTGGGGTCATGCCGTCCGGTCGGTGGCGTGCAGCCCAGGCGACACGTTCGTCGCCTACATCCACGCGAAGGAGTAGCGCCATGCGCCACGAAGTCATTCAGATGGAGGTCAAGGAGCTTCTGAACGGTGAGGGGCGCCCGGAGGTGGTGGAGCGCTTCCACGAGAAGACGCTGCACATCCACGGAACGTTCACCGCCACGTTGCAGGTGCAGGGGGTTGTCGGCGCTCACGACGAGTGGACAGACATCGGCTCTGCCATCTCGGCGCCGAGCATCGTGGCTGTTCCGCTCGCCGTGACGCGGCTGCGCATCAAGACGACCGCCTACACCAACGGCACTCCGGTTGCCCACCTCGGTGGGTTCGACTCCCGTACAGATTGAGGTGACACGTGGCAAACGACCTCGACGAGAATGTCGGCCGTCACGCGAACGTTCTGAAGGCGGTGCTCATCGGCGCCGACAAGGGCGTCCAGACGAGCAACACCATGCAGGGCGTGGACGAGGCGGAACGTGCGTTCTCGCAGGCGGGAGCCATCGAACCTCCATACAGCCTTTCCACGCTTGCGCTGCTCATGGAGCACTCGAACTCGTTGCGCCAGAACATCGATGCCTACGTGACGAACATCGATGCCTTCGGCCACCAGTTCGTTCCGGTCATCGACTTGGACACCGCGGACGCGGACCAGCGGATTGCGCAAGCGGTCTACCTGGAGCGCCTGCGTGAACGAGAGAAGCCGGGCGCACCGGCAGATGTGGTTGGCCGTCAGCTCATGCCAACGTCAGAGGAGGTGGCGCAGCGGAAGGCAGAGTTGGTGCAACAGATGCGTGCTGAGAAGACGCGCTTGGAGCACTTCTTCGAGTTCTGCGTCGAGGACACGAGCTTCGTGACGCTGCGGCGTCGCGTGCGGCAAGACTTGGAGCTGATGGGCAACGGGTACATGGAGGTGTTGCGCGACGGGGCCGGGGAGATTGCCGAGTTCGTCTACATGCCAGCGTTCACCATCCGGCTCCTGCCGCTCGACAAGACCTACACGAGCGTGCAAGCCAAGGCTAAGGTGAGCGACATCGCGTACGACGTGACGACGAAGGACCGCCTATTCCGTCGCTTCGTGCAAGTGTTCGAGTCGCGGACCATGTTCTTCAAGGAGTTCGGCGACCCGCGTGTTGTGAGCAAGCTCAACGGGCGCGTCTGGCCGAGCGTGGAGGAGATGCGCAAGGCGAACCCGACCGACGGACCGGCGACCGAGGTGCTGCACTTCAAGCTCCACTCGTCACGTACCGCCTACGGCGTGCCGCGGTGGATAGGAAACTTGCTCGCCGTGCTTGGGTCGCGCCAGGCCGAGGAGGTGAACTACCTTTACTTCGACAACAAGAGCGTGCCACCGCTGGCGCTGCTCGTGTCTGGAGGGCGCGTGACCGAGGAGACGGTGCAGCGCCTTGAGTCGTTCGTGCAGCACGAGCTGAAGGGCAAGGCGAACTTCCACAAGATTCTCATCCTCGAAGCCGAGGGAGGGTCGAGCGGGACGCTGGAGCACTCTGGCAAGATGCAGCTCACGTTGCAGCCCCTCACCGACGCGCAACAGAAGGACGCGCTGTTCACGGGGTACGATGAGCGGAACATGGACAAGGTGGGCCAGTCGTTCCGGCTGCCCCGGCTCTTGCGTGGTGACGTGCGGGACTTCAACCGCGCCACAGCAGACGCCGCTATCGACTTCGCGGAACAGCAGGTGTTCCAGCCGGAGCGCGAGGAGTTCGACTTCATCATCAACCGCAAGGTGTTCACCGACATGGGCGTTCGGTTCTGGAAGTTCCAGAGCAACAGCCCAACCGTACGTGACCCGCAACTGCTGGCGGGCATCATCAAAGACCTTGCGAACGCGAACATCCTCACGCCAGAGGAGGGCAGGCAGCTTGCGGAGCTGGTGTTCAACCGCGAGCTGCGGCGCATCGACGCCGCATGGGTCAAGCAGCCCGTGCAGCTCACCATGGCTGGCGTTGGCGTCGTGGAAGAACCGCCACCGCCGTTCACCGGCGAGGCGCCAGGCATCGGCCAGGAGCGCGCGCCGTTCCAAGACTTGGGCTTGGCGCCACAGCCCGCGCCCGGCGCGCAAACGCCGCCAACAGCGGCGCCAACAAAGGGGCTCAACGGCACGTTGCAGCCAGCGCAGCGTGCTGCGCTGCTGCGCTTGCCACCCGGCTTGCGCGGGCTCGGGGAACAAGCGAAGGCGATGCTGGCGCTGCGTCGGGCACTCATAGAAGAAGAAGCGGCGCAAGCCGCGGAGGACTTCCGCAAGCGTCGCATCGAGGAGATGGAACGGGCGCCAAACCAGACCTCGCATGACGACACTACGCATTGAGCCAACTGGAAACCTCATCGCGGATGGGGTGCAGGCCGTCGAGGCGGTGCTCGCGCATGTCTGGCGCATCCATGCGACCAAGGCGCTCGACCCCATGGATGACGCGGACTTCCTCGTCATCAGCAAACGCCTAGCAGACGCGCTCAAGGGAGCGACGCGGGAAACCGAAACCGATGCCATCAAGCGCGCCATCGCGTCGCTCGATGTGGATTGGCGCGCTCTGAGCAGCTTGGAACGCGAGCGCATCGTGCGCGCATCGCGTGCGGCGCTCAAACAGGTGCCAGACAAGGTAATCCCGCGGGTAGAGGAGACGCTGCGCGCGTCTGCGAACCGCACCATTGATGGTGTGAAGCAGAAGGTGAGCCGCGACTTCGGGTACGCGGTGTCGTACGACCAGAACGCGCGAGACGCGCGCATCGCAGAGCGTGCCGCGAAGTCGCAAGGGAACTTCATCCGCAACGAGTACGGCAAGCGCGAGGAGGCGTTCTCGCAGCGTGCGCGTCAGATTGTGGCAGAGGGGTTGGACGCTGGGCACGGGCGTCACGAGATAGGGCAGCGGCTCAAGACGGAGTTGACGGCGCAGGGGGTGAACCGCTCCGATGCGTACTGGACGATGGCTGCCGGGGTGTTCGTGGCGCGCGCACGCTCTTACGGCGCCATGTCGTCATACCAGCAAGCGGGGCTCACGCGGTACACCATCCTTGCCGTGCTCGACGAGGTGACCACGCGCCAGTGCAGGTTCATGCACAACCGCACGTTCAGCATCGCGCGCGCTCTCGAAACGTTCGACGAGGTTGACGCCGCGGATGACCCCGAGGACGTGCGCTACATCCAGCCGTGGCTGCGGGACGGCAAGGATGACGAGGGCCAATACTTGTACGTGAAGAATCGGGACGGGTCGCGCACGACGGTCGCGCGCGAGGAACAGTCTGGCATGGGTCGCGTTGACGACCCCGGCAAGTTCAAGCAGGCGATGAGCGACGCCGACCTCGCCAAGGCTGGTGTGATGATTCCGCCGTTTCACGCCAACTGCCGAACGACGGTCGTGCCAGACATGACGAGCATCCAGCCACTGCGCCGTGCGCCCGCGCCTCCCAAACCGGGGAAGCCGAAGCCAGCAAAGCCAACGCCAGAAGAAGCACCACCGCCACCGCCTCCGTTGGAACACCGGGTGGTCGCGGAAGACGAAGCGCGCAAGCTCCCACCGCACACGTCCAAGGGACAGGACGACACGATGCGCGTGCTGCAAGGCGCCCGCACGCCAGACGGGCGCGCCGATGTGTTGCGGCTTGGGTTGCAGGTAGACGGTGCGTTCCGTGGAAGTGAACTGCAACCAGAGCACTGGGCGTCGCCGGTGCTCGCGGATGTTCCTTGGGACGCGGTGGTCGTGACGGAACGAACGCAGACGCGGGCACAGCTCGAACTCGCGGTTCGTCGATGGCACGGGCTCGCGGCGTCACCTCGTGGCGTGGCGGACCCCGGCGAGTTCCCGCGCATCGTGAAGTACAAGGGCAAGTATTACGTGTTCGGCGACGCGGTGACGGACGTGGCTGCGATGCGCGCCATGGGGATGAGTGCGTTGCGCGGGCACGTTGTAGACCTTGACGCACAGCCGTCTCGCGTTCGCGAAGAACTGTTCATGCAACCGCGCCCTGCGCCAGAGGACGCGGAGCTTGGTGAAGGGGCGCTTCGCGCGATGGCGAAGCTTCCCGACCTCGCGCGCGCCAAGACACCACCACAACGTGCTCGCGCACTCGGGCTCAAGGGTATCCAAGCGAACAGGGAAGGTCCGGTCGTGGATGCGATGGCGCGCATCACCGACGACGGCATAGCGACGGCGCTCAAGAAGCCGATTGAGGACCGGGCTCGCGTTGGCGTGGACGAGCTGATTGCGACGTCCACGTCAGACGTTCCCGCCACGAACGAAGAGGTGCGCGCAGCGATGCGCAAGCTCGCACGCGGGGAGCACCCGGACATTGTTGCCGTCAAGCAAGACGGGAAGCTCTACATCGTGCGTGGCGCCGCGTACGTTGCGGCAGCCAAGGCGCTCGGGATGCCGCGCATCCCCATCACGACGGCAGAGCCAGCAGCGCGCCAAGCTGGTGCGGTGCCAGAAGGCATCGAGGGCTTCGCGGTGCTCGCACGAGATGGCGCTCCTGAGAAGGGTGACAAGCCGCGCACGAAGGAAGAGGAGCGCGCCTTGCGGCAAGCAGCGCGGCACGCGCTCGCCATGGTTGGCCTAACGTCGGCAGATGGCGTGATTGCGCGCATCCCTGGTAGTACGCCCATCGCACCGCAATACGGCGCAGACAAGCTACGCGCTGGGGATACCGGACCCGGCGCAGCCGCAACGCATGGTTGGGACGACGTCGTGCGTGTCAAACCGAAGTACATGCGACTCGCCATGCACGCTCTCGCGAAGCTACGCCCAGAAGATGTGAAGAACCCGAAGGCTGCGTTGGGGTCGCTCAGTCCAGATGAGCTGTTCGGGCTGGTGCTGCTCTTGCACGAGGAGGCACACGGTGCATCGCCAATCATGCGCCATGCATACGTGGACGCTGGGGTTGGCGTCGAAGAGGCCATGACGGAGATGCTCGCTCGACGGTCGGCGCGAGCGTTGTTTGGCGTGCCACCAGATGGCGGAGACACGGTGAACCAATCTGCGCTGCGCCAACCTTCCCACTACAAGGGGCAGTGGGACATAGCTGCGGCTTCCACCTATCGGGACTACCAACGGGCGTTGCTCACGCACGCGCATGAGGCGCTGCGCCTTGCGAACCCGAAGATAAAGCCAGAAGAGGTGCCGGAGCTGTTGGAGCGGGCTGGAGCGCGCTTGCGTGGCGGGAAGCCTCCGGTCCCAATCAACGGACCTCCTGAGCACATCATGCGTTTGTTGGAGGAGCTTGCTCCTAGCTTGTCGGTTGAGGAGCGCAGGAAGCTGCGGGACAAGATACTGGCGGACCCGAATCTGATGAGAGACAAAGCCGAAGCCCAAGAAGAGGCCACGGTGGTGAGAATCGCGGGCACGAAGCGCAAGGCAGGGTGCTGATGGAACCGCTCGGACGAAACGACCTCGATGGCGCGCTCGCTGTGGCACGCGCAGAACTAGAAGAAACCGGGGAGCTATCGCCGGAAACCGGCGAGACGCTTTACATGCTGCAAGACGACCCGACCGAGCTGCTGGCAGCCTACCGGGCGCTCTACGCAGAACTCGGAATCACCTATCCAGAGGACTAGGCTTGGCTTGACCCGCCAGTTCGCGGTACGCTCGGCCGTATGGCAGGTGAGCTTCTCGACCTCGTAGAGCGCGACCAGCTTGGGCGCGTGACCACCGCTGTGCATCGTGCCATCGCTCGCTCGTTCGACGACGACCTTGCGGCTGCGAAGAACGGGCGCGTCGTGTCGTACCTCACGGGCGCGGAAACGCGACGTCGTTTCGACATCTGCATCCGCATCGTAAAGGTGTGCCGCGGAGACCTGAAGTGGTCGGTTGTGCGCATCTGCGACAACTTGTATCGTTTCCTGCGCGCCGAACTGGACGGGCAGGACTGGAAGCCCGACGCTCGCCTCATCTGGACACCATCGTGAAGGAGCCGTGACCATGCCTCCGACCGTCGCACATCTGTTGAACAGCATCTCCGAAGCACTCCAACCGCTGCACAAGGCACCTCCAGAAGGAGCGCCACAGGTTGCGACGACGTTGCGCGACGCGGCGACGGCCATCACAGCGTTGGCTGACAAGGTTGGGCCAGATGGAGCGCTTCCAGAAGGCGGAGCCGACGTGTGCAGGGCGGTTGCGTCCGCGCTGGTGCAGTTGTGCGGCGCGACCCCGGCGCCAGCGGTCGCCGCGGAAGGGACGGGCACACCCGCGGTTCCGGTCGCAGCGCGTGACCCGGCTGCGAAGCGCATCGTGAAGTTCGAGCTGGACACCTACACGGCGATGGTCACGACGACCCGCGCCGTGCAAGACAGAATGTGGAAGGTGAGCGACTTGCTGGGGCAACAGAAGGTGGCCGAGGCGCTCACGGAGCTGAAGGGAGCCACGGACATGTTGACCAACGTATCGACTCAGATGGGCGCCGCAGCGCCCGCAGCGCCAGCCGAGAAGATGGTGAAGGTCGCCTTCACACCGGAGCTGCTCGTCAAGTGGCTCACCGAGCAGGTTGCAGAGGTTGCCAAGGACAAGCCCGAGCAGGCGATGAAGCGGCTTGCGTGCATCGCGCGCGTCGTGGACGTGGCGAAGCAGAGCAGCTTCGAGCAGACCGAGGCAACGCCGGTTTCCGCTGACATCGAAGAGGCGTTCGTCGGAAGCTCGCTCGGAGGCGCGCGTATGGACCTCACGACTGGGCAGGAGCAGAAGACCAACGAGCAGCAACCATCTGATGCGGAATCTGGCGACAGCGCGTTCGCGGCGAACACGGCGCAGACGCTCGGCAACACGGTCGCCGCGCTCGTCTCGCAGCACAACGCAACGCAGGCGACCAGGCAGACCGCGTTCGCGAAGCGGATGCTCGGCAAGGGGTCGTTCCTCTGGCCTCACGACATGGCACGTGACGACCTCTACGATGACGAACGGAACCAGCCGAAGCCGGAACCGCAAGACGATCGGTGGTGAACCATGGCGCGGCGCAAGGTTGCCAAGTCGGTGAGCGCGCCCACCGCTCAGGTTGAGGCGCGCACGGAGCAGTCGGTGTTGTGCATCGACGGCGCCGTTGCGAAGCTGCGACTCCAGGATGTGGAGTGGCAGATGGACCTCATGCGTGCGCCGTCTCGCTTGCCGTTGGCGCTACGTGACGCGCTCGGGATGGGCACGCACGCGACACCGTGCGAGCCCGTGTCGAAGGGAGATGCCGGACCGAACGTTGAGTACGGCACCCAGACGGCGGACTTCCACGAATACTTCCTCAGCGGGAGCGGCGGTCCCAACGGCGTGCTCGTTGTGAAGCGACGCGGCGATGGTTGGGTCAGCTCCATGGCGAAGTCGCTCGTGCCGTACGTATTGACGAAACAGGCGGTCAAGGCGGGCATCATGCCACCCGAGGGCATGAGTGCGATGCCGAAGTCGCTGGAGCGTGTCGTTCCTGTGCGCTTGCGCTTCTGGGCGCAACCAGCGGCGCAGGCCGTCGTGACACGCAACGAGTTGGTCAAGAGCGGCATGTTCCACGACCGGCTCGTGAAGCTTGTGGACGGGGCGATACGCTTGTGCGTCGAGCGCTTGTTCTTGTACGAACCGACCGATGCGGACCTGAACAAGAGGCACGACGTGGCGCGCGCCATGTCTGCCATCGCAGCGACTCACGCAATCGTGCAGCCGATGCTGTCTGACGATTGGGCGACGGTGCTCAAGGAGCACGCGCACGACGCCAAGGCGTTCATGCTGCTTTCGTCGCCGACAAGCGACGTGTCGCCTGTTGTGGATGCACTGCTCCGGGAACAACCGACAACGAAGTGGCTTCTGGAGCACGAGGACACGCCAGACGCCCGAGCCGCGCTCGGCAAGCTCGGGCGCGTGTTCCAGCTTGACGGCTTTGACGACCCGTCGCGCATCTTCGTCGCGTCTGTTGCGGTGCCCGGTGCCCGGTGGCTCGATACCGACGTGCCGATGCACGGGGTCGAATGCGCGTGCGGGGAACCGGCGACGCACGTGGCGACGAGCAAGGCGGACAGCCAGCGCACCATGGTGTGCGTCGCGTGCGCCGCGAAGCTTGCGGACCACACCATCGACGGCATCGAGAAGGCGGTGTGGACTACCGCGTACATCAACGACTTGCCGGACTCGGCGTTCCTCTACATCGCCGCTGGCGGAGACAAGGACGAAGACGGGAAAACGAAACCGCGGTCGTTGCGGTACTTCCCCGTGCGGGATGCAGACGGCGCCCTCGACGTGCCGCACGCACGAAACGCCATCGCGCGCATCCCGCAAAGCAACGCGCCCGGCTTGAGCGCCGACGACAAGAAGAAGTTGCAGGACAAGGCGCGCCAGTTGCTCGAAGAGGCGCAGAAGCGCATCGACGAGGAAAAGGGGTGCGGCGGAGGCAAGAAGAAGCCGGTGCAGAAGGATGCTGGCGTATCGCGCATCATCAAGGCGGATGAGCGCTACGTGCTCGGCATCATCCTCGAACCGGAAGCGGTGGATGCGCAAAACGACATCTACAGCGTGGAAGAGATTCGTGGCGCGGCGCACACCTTCATGGAGAAGTTCCGCACCATGGGGCTCATGCACAAAGCGGGCGTCAACGACAAGGTGAAGATTCTGGAGTCGTACGTGACCCCGTGCGACATGGAAGTTGAGGGCGTGCCGCTCAAGGCAGGCACTTGGCTGATGGGCGTGCGCGTACTCGACGACGAGTTATGGAAGATGGTAAAGGATGGGGCGCTGACCGGGTTTAGCATCGGTGGCTCCGCCATCCGCAAGCCGGAGCCGCAAGCGCAACCGACGTGAGCGTGTTGACATGATGCCGCATACCAACGCAAACTTGGGGGAGCACGATGCCTCCAGAGAATGACAAGGTGACCCGCCTCGTTGACATGCTCGTCGAAGAGGTGTCTCTCGTGGACCGTGCAGCGAACCGACGAAAGTTTCTCGTCGTGAAAAGGAGCGAGCCAATGCCTCCTGGTGCAGAAGTTACGCAGCAATCGGACGGTACATACACAGCGGGAGGCACGCCAGAGCCCACTCCCAAGGCGGACATCGCGCTGACCAAGGACGCGCAAGGCGCGCTGCAGGGCGTGGTTGAGAGCGCACTCAAGATGGTCGAGGACGCGCTTGCCATGGTGAAGAAGGCGAAGGTCGTCGAGGAGCCGGGTGAACAAGACGCAACGGCGCTCGTCGAGCTGCTTGCGACCGTGGCGGGTGGCTTCGAGGATGCAGTGACCGCGCTTGGGGGTGCGGAAGTCGAGGAGGCGTCGGAGCAACCGGCTGCCGCGGCGCCCGCGCCCGGCGCCGCACCCGCCACCGCGCCCGCTCCAGCATCGGCTGTTGCACCCGCGCCTCCGGTCACCATGGGGCTCGGGAAGCGCTTGGAGCTGCTCGCCGCGCAGCGCGTCGTGCGACGCGCGGAGTTCGAGAAGCAGATGGGCACCGTGGTGCAGAAGCTTGGAGCCCGCATGGCGAAGGAGCGCCTTGCGAGGTTCAAGAACGCGCTGAGCATCTTGTCGTCGCTGCTTGCCGAACTCGACAGCGCGCAAGCCGCAGCCGACCTCGCCGCTGAGAAGGCACGACCGGCGCCCGCTCCGCCTCCGCCGGTCACGCCAGACATGCAGGCGGAGGTCGCCAAGCTCACCAAGCAAGTCACCGACCTCCAGTCCGAGCTGAAGAAGCAGGCAGAGGAGGCCGCTGCCATCCGCGCCAAGCGCGACCGGAGCAACGGCATTCCGGTCGAAAAGTCTGTCAACCCTGAAAGCGAGCGGGTATCCTGGCCTCTGGACATGAACCGCCCGTTCCGTCGAGCAGAACTCGGCAAAGACGCATTCTTCGAGCCCGAGGAACGTTGAAGGAGAGCACGATGACCACTGGACTCACAGACAACAGGTCCCTCTTGGAGAAGGCCGACCTCGCGCTGTCCGACCTGACGACTTCGGGCGGACTGCTCCAGCCAGCGCAGGCAGCCAAGTTCATGAGGATTCTCATCAAGGCGTCGAAGGTGCTCGGCATGAGCACCGTCGTTCCGATGCGCGCGCCCAAGCAGCTCATCGAGAAGATTCGCTTCGGCGGGCGCATCTTGCGCGCCGGGGTGGAGGCGACGGCGCTGCCCGCGGGTGACCGCGCCAAGCCGGACCTTGGGAAGGTCGAGCTGGATGCGCAGCTCTTCAAGGGCGAGGTGCGCTTGGACAACGAGGTGCTCGAAGACTCCATCGAGCGTGAGGAACTGCGCCAGACCATCATGTCGATGATGGCGGAGGCGGTCAGCCGTGACATGGAGGAGGTCGTCATCAACGGCGACACCACCAGCGGCGACCCGTTCCTCGCGAAGTTCGACGGCATTCTCGCGCAGGCCTCGTCGCATGTCGTGGATGCCGCGCTCCAGACCACCAACAAGTCGCTGTTCCGCGACCTCATGAAGGTCGTGCCGAACGAGTTCTTGCGTGACAAGGCAGCGCTGCGGTTCCTCACGAGCGTCAACTCGGAGATCAACTACCGCGACGCGCTTGCCGACCGCGGCACTCCTGGTGGCGATGCGTGGCTCCAGGAGCAGGGCGAGGTGTCATACACCGGCATCCCGGTCGTGGACGTGCCGATGTTCCCCGAGAACCTCGGCGTCGGGTCCAACTGCACCGACATCCTCCTCACCGACCCCAAGAACATCAACGTCGGCATCTGGCGCAACATCCGAATCGAGACGGACAAGCTCGTGTCGGACGGCGTGCTCATCATCGTCGTGACCCTGCGATTCGACACGAAGTACGCGGAGGAGAACGCGGTCGCGAAGTGCATCAACGTGAAGGTCAGCTAGCGCGGAAGCGCGGCTCTGACATGGCGCGTACGCGCGCCCGGAGGATTGAACCATGGCAATCGGAACCCTCAGTTTGGGCAGCATCGCGGCGCCCGGTGCAGAGCCCCCTGTCTTTCTCGACCTCGTGTCGTTCGCTGGGGATGGCGCCTACCCCACTGGGGGAACCGCGGCGTTCCAGACGACCTTTCGCACGAAGGTCAAGTCGGCGCGCGAGATTCTGGCCGTCATTCCGCAGGACTGCGGAGGCTACGTCCCGTGCTACGACAAGACCAACGACAAGCTCAAGGTCTACTTCGCCAACAACGACGGCGGAGCAGACGGGCCTCTCATCGAGGTCACCTCTGCCGCGGACCTGAGCGCCATCACCTTCAACGTGCTCGTGGTGAGCAGGTAAGGAGGCGAGCATGGCAGCCATCACCATCCGCTTCGGCTCCGGTGGCGCGAACCTCGCGCCCGGAGGGAACCAAGGCCAGCCAACGTTGGCAGATGCGCTTCGTGACATCGCCGACGACCTCGCTGGCGTGCAGGTAGGCGTGCCTACGGCAGCCACGGTTGGCGCCGACATCGCCGCGTTCACCGACCCGCCCAGCGCTGCCGAGATGGCGCTCTTGCGCACGTTCGTCAACGCTCTCAAGGCGGACCAAGCCGCGCTTCGCGCAGCACTACCGGGCGCCTACACGCTGAAGACCACGAAGGCGTAGCGCGCCACCAGCAGTCACGCGCTGGGAAAGGAGTCACATGAAGGTCGTCCGCATCAAGCCGTACAACCCCAAGAAAGGGTTCAAGCTACGCACCTACGTGCTTCACGGCACCGTGTTCCGCGAAACCGCGGGTTGGTATGAGGTGTCCGACGCGGACGCAGCATACCTCGCCACGATTCGGAACTCGCAGTACGACGGCAACGCTCCGCTGGCGTTCGACGTGTGCACGCGGGAGGAAGCGCAGGCTCTTGAAGACGCGGAACGGAAGCAGGTGGAGAAGGCATCTGCGACCGCTCCGCTTCGCATCCATCACCCGTCCGTGGCGCAAGCGCGGGATGCGGCGAGGCGTGCCGCACGTGAAGACGTCGTGACGACAGCGGACCTGCCCGGCAACGAAGCAGACCTCGAATCCGAAGACCTCGCCGCGGAAGTTGCGGCGACACCAGCGCCAGTCGCGGTGCCCGGTGCGCCCAAGCGTGGACGTCGCCGATAGCTCTCCCCCTCGCTGGCCCTGCCACGCAAGAGTGGTGTAAGCTCTGGCTGTGGCAACGTGCACTTCCTCTTCCAACCGCAGCTCGATTCACGCTGGAGCCACTGCGCCATACGTGGTCCGCTACGACATGACCACGGATGACCCTGACTTCGACTTGACAGCCGTGACCGCGGCGCACTTCGAGGTGCAGCGCGGGGACGGCTCAATCGCAACCTGGGCGTGCGTGGTGTCGGACCAGACCGCAACGGCATGTAGGCTCACGCACGTCTTCGCACCCAGCGATGTGCCAGACCCAGATGAACTCGTTTTGGAGCCACGCTTGACCGTGCCTGGAGGCGAGCTTGTGGCAACCCCTGCGAGGCTTACGGTACGACCCAAGTTCACGTGAGAAAGGGGTGAGCCGTGGCGCGCACCTATGTGGAGCAAAGCGGGCAAGCGCAACGCTCCGTTGCGTCCAGCTCTGCGCAGGACGCGCCCGCTGGCACGGGCGCCAAGAAGGTGCGCATCCACTACCTCACGAGCGCGTACGTGGCGAAGACCGAGGACGTGACGCTCAACGGCACGAGCAAAGTCAACACGGTCGCGAGCGACATACGCTTCATCGAGAAGTTCCACGTCATCGAGGGCGCGGCAGCCGCTGGCGCCATCGTGCTCTACGACGGCACGGGCGGTGGCGCCACGGAGGTGACTGGCATCGGTGTCGGTACGTTCGACGCCTTCCTCTGCCACCACTACGTGCCCGCTGGCAAGTCTGGGTACGTCTATGGGTGGGGAGCTAGCTCCGACGACGAAGTGAAGCTCAAGCTCATGGGGCGCTCCACGTATGGCGTGAACATCGTGGATGAGCATTGGGACTTGGTGAACCTGATGGGCATCGCAACGCCACCAGGACTACTCATCTTCGACCGGCGTCTCGTGGCGGTTCCGTACGCAGAGAAAGCGTACATCCGCGCGACGATGATTCCGAACCAAACGTCCTCGACAACGGTACGAGGCGAACTGCTGTGCTGGGAGATGTGACTCATGAAGAAGCTTGCTCTGTTGATGTTCGTGTTGCTCGCTGCGTGCACCCGCTCGCCCGCGCCGTGCGTGAACGCGGCTCCCGCGCCGACGTTGCCCGACGTTGCGACGCCAGAGGCTTCAGCGCCCGCAGCTCCAACGGCTTCCGAAACACGTGCTGGCGTGGCGCAGTGCCCGACGCCCGCGCAGCTCGACACGGACCTCACCGCTGCGTCGCAAGCCGCGGTCATCAGCTTGTCCGGGCTCAATCCCCTCACGTGCCCGGAAGTCACAATGACGGAGACATGGGCAGGTGGAAAGCTCATCTTCAGCGACTCGCCAGAGACGCCGACTGACCGCGGCAAGCTCTACGAGGACGGCACGTTGCCCGCGACAAGCGGTTCCGACTACAACCGCGTGTTCGCGTATCACGTGAACGGGCGCTCTGCGAAGTCGCGCTTCACCGTGTTGCTCAAGAACACGTCGGCAAGCGCGGGCACGCTCACGGTGCAACGACGCGGCACGGCTGGCCCGACCACATCGTTCCTCTACGCAGGCAAGCTCGCCTTCGAGCGCTGGCTCAACGCTGCTGCGGCAACACCCGTGAACGTTGCCGCGGGCGCCACGGTGCGGCTCGACACGACGTTCGACGTGACGGACGTGAACACCGGCAACCTGCTGCATGGCATCTGGGACTACAGCTTCGGCCAGACGCACCAGGTCACCATCTGCATTCTCGCCACGAACGACGCGCCGCTCACGGTATGCCCGACGCTCGCCGTGCTCGCCCGCGACACGCACAAGCGCGGGACGTTCCCCTACGCCGACAAGGTGTATGACACGGCGAGTGGCGTCATCATCGACACGGCTGCTGGCGTGCAGCAATTCCCTGTCGCTGGTGGCACCGCGACGGATGCGTTCGCGGTTGGCGTGGACGTGACAGACGGGACGGCGATGACGAATGCTGGGAACTACGGAGTGCTCTACCGGATGCACATCGCCACGTCCGCAAGTGACGGCCAGAACATCGGGTTCCTCATCAACCCGCGCGCTGGACAGTGGGGAGGCGCGGCTTGGACGCTCGCCGGGCTTCTTCCTGGCGGAAAGTTCCTCATCCCGGCAGCATCTGGGAGCACCGGGGACAACGCCAAGGGAGCTGTGGAGGGGCGCTACAACCTGAGCGCAACGCCAGCGCCTTGGGCGCAGTTCATGCCGACTGGAGGTTCGTCCTTCCCCGTGCGCTTCGTGGCGGTGCCGCATTGAGCGGCTCACCACACCCGTGCGGAGGTCCTGGCTGCCTCATGGCATCCGTGGCGCAGGCGATGCTCACGCTCTCAGATGAGGTGACGCGCTTGCACCAGTCCGTCGTGCGCCTGCGCCCGGATACGTGGGTTGAGCGGGTGCGCAACGTCTCCCTCACGTGCGCAGGCGTTCTCTTGAGTGCTGCGTCCATCGTTTGGCTGTATGATAGGCTCGTTGCGCCATGAGCGTTCTCCTCGTTGAAGCACGGACCCGAGTGCCACTCACCCTGACCATCGACAGGGAAGGGGTGGGTGGCATCTCGGGGCTCGTGCCTACCGTGGCGATTCGTCGCGGGAGCACCGCGGGCTCGTACCTCGACTGGGGTGACAACTCGTTCAAGACCTCGGGCTGGACGCAGAAGTACGCAACGTTGACTGAAAGTGAGCGCGGCACGTACGACCGCAACCTCGACCTTGCCGTGGTGCCCGGCGCGCCTGCTGGCACGGTGCTCATCGCGGAGTACCACGTTGATGACGGCGGAGAGGTACAGGGCGACGACCACGATGTCGTGGTCATTGTGAGCACCCAAACTGACCTCGACTTCGTGCGGAAGCTGGGTGGCAGCATCGGCGCACCATCGTTGGTTGGCGAGGTTGCGTCTGGCGCCGAAGCACGCGGAGAGGTACGCGACCAACTTGGGGTTGTAGAAGGCGCCGTCGATGGACCTGGGTTCGCTGGAGGCGCCGATGGCCCAACCGTAGCTGGGCGTGTCGTTGCACGTTGCTTCAAACCCGCTTGACGTGGGAAACTTGGCGCATGAAGCCCATTGGACGAGGCCAGACCATCGGAGCGACCAACCCGGTGCTCGTGTTCTACGCGCAGGATAACACCGGGCGGGCAAGCGCCACGGACCCTGGGGGAGGCACGCTCTTTGACTTGCACGAGCTGAAGTTCCAGATATTCGACCTCTCGACCGAGGCAAAGCAGCTCGCGCCCGTGCAAGTGTACCCGACGACTCCTGGGCAGAAGCAGACGGTGGACACAGCGGGCGCCGACAGGCTTGGGGTTGGGCGATACGCGGCGAGCTGGGCGTGCTCTGCCACGGAGCCTATCGGCCTGCACGAGGTGCGGTGGTCGTGGAAGCTCTTCGCCGACTCTCCGGTCGTTGAGGTGAGCCAGCAGTTCGAGGTTGTATCGCTTCCTGGCACGTTCGCTGGCCCGTTCTACTGCGCGCTTGCCGACATGCGCCTTGAGGGTGTGACGAAGGAGAGCGCGTCCGACGAGCGCATCTTGCTCGCAATCCAGCGGGCATCCCGATACATCGAACGCATCACGGGGAGGTTCTTCGAGCCGCGCTACCTAGCGCTCAAGCTCGATGGTCACGGCAACTCCGCGTTGCTGCTCAACATGCCACTCATCGCAATCGAGTCGTTGCAGATGAGCCTCACGTACCTGCACCCCGAGACATACTCCATCGAAAGCACGCTCTACCGCGCCTACAATCGGCACCTATCTGGTCTGTTCCAGCCAGACGACCGCAACAACCCGCGCATCGAGCTGTACCACCCCGGCGAGGTCGAAGTGCGACGACGCCCGTTCGAGTTCAGCCAGCTCGTGTTCCCTCGCGGGCAACGGAACGTCGGACTCATCGGCGTGTTCGGCTATACGGACGCGGATGGCACGCCATTCGGCCAGACGCCGGACCTCATCCGGCGCGCTTGCCAACTTCTGGTCATGCGAGAGCTTCCGACGCTTGCGGGGAGTGCGTGCGGGGAGGCACGCGACGACACCATCAAACGCCACCGTCTGACGAGCGAGAAGACGCGCGACCAGAGCTACACGCTGGAGCCTAACCACCTGAAAGGCGCGTTCACGGGCGACGCCGACGTGGACACGCTGTTGGCGATGTTCGTACGCCCACCGATGCTGGGTGCAGCATGAGGGGAAAGCTCCTAAACCCGTTCGTGGCAGAGATTGCCCAGCTCGACACGCTTGCGACTGCGGGTGACCCGGATGGCGCGGGCGCACTTACGAGCGGCTACGACGACGACTTCCGCGAGCTGGTGAAGGTGCCTCCGTTGACCGGGCAAGGCCCAGGCGCAGAGGAGCGCGTGGAGAAGACCGTGCGCGTGCAGTGCCAAGTCGAGGTCGTGACCTACGACCAGCTCGTGCAGTTCTTCCCCGGCAACAGCCCGCAAGCGATGCTCACGCTCGTGCTGCACTTCGCAGACTTGGAGCTTGCCGGGATGGTGGACACGGCAACGGGCGAGGCGCTACTTCGCGTTGGCGACCGGCTTGTCGCCATCTACGACACGTGCGGCGCGCTCGTGCAGCAAGTGCGAGAACCGATGTTCTGCACTCAGGTGATGCCAACCTCATTCGGCTTGGGGCGCGCACGCAACCTGCTGCTCATGACATTCCAGACCCGCGACCAGGCAGCGCGTGCATGGGTGGCGGGATGAACATCAAGCTCGTCGGCGACTGGAAGCTCGCCGCGAAGATTCTGAACGCGGCACCCGGCGACATCGAGAAGGCTATCGAACAAGCAGTGCGCCTAGAAGCGCTCGTGCTGGAAGGCGCCATCAAGCGCAACATCCAGAGGGGTCCGCCACCGCCGTTGAGCCCACTCACGCGCAAGACGCGCAAGGGAGCGAAGGGAGGCTCGAAGCCGCTCAACGCAACCGGAGGTCTTCTCGGCGCCGTAACCGTGGTGCAGAAGGGCGATGAGGCGTTCATCGGCATTCCGCGCAGTGCTGGCAAGTACAACCTCGCTGTCACGCACGAGCAGGGTCGCACCATCGTGCTCAACATGACCGACAAGATGCGCCGCTTCCTCTTCGGCGTGTTGTTCAAGGGGTCGCCTCCCAAGGCAGGACCGGGCACACGCATCATCGTCATCCGCATCCCGGCGCGCCCGTTCGTGCAGCCAGCGTTCGCCGCGGAGGCGCCGAAGTCCCAGCAGCGTTTTCAGGAACATCTCGCCAAGCTCCTCGGCGGGAGCTTGGGTTCGTAGGGATGGTTGCGCCGTCCAGCATGTGATACGCTAGACCCGTGGCTGTACCGACCATCACCTCCGTGACCCCAACCACTGCGCGCACGTCGGGACGTAGGCTTGTCACCGTGGTCGGCACCGCCTTTCAGCAGTACGCAGACCCGCCAGAGAGCGGGCGCGCAGCGAAGCCACCAGACCCGGTGCGCGTGCTGTTCGGCGTCGTGCCAGCGTTGCGCATCTGGGTGCTGACGCCAACGCGGCTCGTAGCGTTGGCGCCGACGCACGACCCGGAGCTTGTTGGCGTCACGGTGCAGAACATCGACGCAGATGGGGTGCTCATCCCAGGCGAAACGGTGACCAAGGCAAACGCCTTCGAGTTCAAGCGCCCGGACCTCACTGGGGACAACCCGCTACAGAACGTGGCGCGCACGCTCATTCAGCTTCTCAAGCGCGAGGTGATGGAGAACGTCGTGCTCACGACGCACACGGACTACGACGGCTCCCCACAGGACTTGTGCAACATCACGGAGCTTGCGGCGTTGCCTGCGGTCGTGCTCGTGGGTCCGCGCTTGGAGGAAAACCGCCTTTACAGCCTCAACCCGCGCAAGCAGGTGCGGATGCCAGACGGGTCGTGGCGCACGTTGCGTACGTGCCTCACGACCGACTTGGAGTTCGACATCGTGGCGCTCAGCAACGCCACGGTCGAGCTTCTTGCGCTCGTGAAGGAGTGCTCGCAGTGCATCTTCCGGCAGGTGGACCTGCGCGTGCTTCGGGACAAGGACGACGCGGCGCAAGGCGACGTCGGCTATCGCATCGACTTCGTAAGAGAGTTTGCCGTGAGCAGCGTCGAGAACGAGAGCAACGTGCGGCAGGCAGTCGCCACGTTTCGCGTCTATGGCGTGGACTTGGACGACGCGGACGGCTTGCCGGGCGCCGCTGGCGAATCCGCAGGCGCCGAGCCTACTTGGGAGCTGGAGGATGTTGTCTTGCCGGGTTCCGTGCAAGAGCCGGATGGTGTAACACTTGGGACTGGTGCTGTTTCCGTGCAAGAGCCGGATGGTGTAACACTTGGGACTGGTGCTGTTTCCGGGCAACCCGGCGACGGCCCATACCAGTACCGCTCGGAGGACTACTGGAACGACTGAGGAACCGCACACCTCGGAGGCCAAGATGAACGTGAGAGCAAAGGAACACTTCGTGCTGAACCTGGAGCGCGGCGCAAACTACGGCGGTCACCCGGAGTGCGCGGGCTCCCACTTCAGCGCTGTGCTGCTGGATTACGACAAGGACGGGAACGAACACCGTCGCCTTGTCGAGCGGGAACTGCCTGGGGCGCTCACGTGGCTGCCGGGCGAAACGAAGCGCAACCTGCCAGATGTCATCGGGAAGAGCCCCGTGTTACGACGGGCAGTCGCGCGAGGCATCTTGTTCGTGGTACAAGACTGACTACGAGGTGAGCCATGTCGTCGTTGCTCCTGTCGTCGAAGATCGTCATCGAAGAGGAAGAGCCGCAGATTCGGCAGATTCCGTCCGCGCCCACCTCCGTGCTTGGGGTGGTCGGTGTGACCGAGAAGGGACCGATTGGCGAGTATGTCGAGGTGACCTCGCCCGAGCAGTTCAAAGCCATCTTCGGTGGCTACGTGACGTCGGGAGAAGTCGCGCAAGCGCTCGATGGCTGGTGGACCAACCAGCAAGGCCAGAAGGCGTATGTCGCGCGCGTCGTGCATTGCACCGACGCCAGCGACCCAACGACCAAAACGAGCGCGGCAGCTAGCCTCACGTTGCAGAGCGACGCGGTCGCCGCGTCTGCTGGCTACGCTGCTGCGTCGGTTGCGGCGCCCTGGGCGCTTGCTCACGGCGACACTCTTGTGGTCGCCATCGACGGCGGGCTCCCGGCAACCGCCACGTTCAACGCCACGGCTGCGGCGCGCGAGAACACGCCTGCTGAAACCTACGCGCTGAGCAACGGCCAGACCCTCATCCTCAAGGTGGACCGCGGCGCAGTGCAGACCATTGCGTTTCTGACGAGCGAGTTCGTGGACATCGCCAACGCGACCGCAGAGGAAGTCGCCGCGGTCATCAACGCCAATGTCGCTGGCGCCCGCGCCACGGTGACGAGTGGCGGAACCAAGGTGACCATCACGAGTGACACGAAGGGCACCGGCTCGTACATCGAGGTGACTGGAGGCACGGCGAACACGGCGCTCGCCTTCAACACCGCAGAAGTGCAGGGCACAGGCAACGTCGCAGACATCACGCAGGTGAGCGCTGCGGAAGCGGAAACGGTCATCGAGGCCGCTGTCGCTGGGTGCGCTGTGAGCGTGGTTGGTGGCTACTTGCGCATCACGAGCAGCACGACCGGAGCAAGCTCCAGCGTGCAGGTGCAGGCGAGCAGCACCGCCGACGACGAGTTCGGCTTCGACAACGCCACGCACAGCGGCTCCGCTGGAGGCGTGGTCAACGTCATCGACGTGGATGCCAAGTACGACGGCACCTACGCCAACGCCCTCTCCATCCAGATTGCTGCGGCGACGAACGGGGAAGCAGCGTGCTTCAACCTGCTCATCGTGCGCGCTGGCGTCATTCTGGAGACGTGGCCCAACCTCTCGACCGACTCTGCATCCGACGACTACTACGAGACGGTCGTGAACGATGAGAGCACGGGCTCCAACTACATCACGCTCACGGACCTGCTCTCCGGGTATGGCCCAGCCGTCGGCACGTTTGGGCCTCTGACCGGAGGTGACGATGGCCTCGTCGGGCTCGTCGATGCGGACTTCACTGGAGGCGTCGGCGTCAACGGGCGCGTTGGGATGCGCACGCTCGACCTTGCGCTCGACCTCGCGCTCCTCATCATCCCCGGTCGCGCCACGAGCGCGGTGCACAACGCGATGGTTGCGTATTGCGAGGTGACGCGAAACCGTTCGGTGTTCCCAATCCTCGACCCGCCTGCCGCGATGAGCGCGACCGACATCGTGACATACGTGGAAACGACGGCAGCGCTGCTCGGACTGAGCGAGTTCGGCGCCATCTACTGGCCTCGCATCAAGGTGGCGAACCCGAGCACCGCGGTGTTCGGGTCTGGCACTACCATCACCGTTGCGCCTAGCGGCTACGTCGCTGGCGTTTGCGCACGCACCGATGCGGCGCGCGGTGGTGGCGTCTATGATGCGCCCGCGGGCACGGAGCGCGGCGTTGTGTTCGGGTGCCTTGGGTTCGAGACGGACGAGGTGCTCGACGAGGCGAAGCGCGACCTCGTGTACCCGAAGCGCATCAACCCCATCACGCGCATCAAGGGGTCGCCGTGCTACATCGACGGCTCTCGCACGCTCAAGGCCAACGGGAACTTCCCCAGCGTGAGTGAGCGCAGGGGCGTCATCTTCATCGAGCAGTCCATCAAGGACGGCCTCCAGTACGCGCGCCACTCGAACAACGACGAGCTGCTGCGTGCGTCCGTGGCGCGCACTGTGGAGGGCTTCCTCACAGTGCAGATGAAGCATCGTGCCTTCCGGTCGCAAGACCCCGCGAAGGCGTTCCTCGTGGACTTCGGCGAGGGGCTCAACACTCCCGCCGTCGTGTTCGCCAACAAGCTCGTCGGGCGCATCGGGCTGGCTACGCAGAAGCCTGCCGAGTTCATCGTCTTGCGCTTCTCGCAGGACACGCGCGCGTTTGATACTGCTGCGTAAGGAGGCACGCCATGCCAGTCGTAGGCACGCCCAGGAAGTTCCACCACAAGTACAAGTTCGTCGTCGAGGTCGATGGCTTCGCGTCATCGCACTTCCAGAAGTGCAGCGAGTTGTCGAGCGAGGTCGCGGTTGTCGAGTACAGCGAGGGTGGCACGCTCATCGCCAACAAGTCGCCCGGACGCATCACGTTCTCCGAACTGACGTTGGAGCGCGGCGCCACGAGCGACCTCGACATGTTCCGCTGGTACAAGGACGTGGCGAACGCCGCTGCCAACGCAGGCAAGGCGGACCCCTCGTTCCGCAAGAACCTCGACATCGTGCAACAGGAGCGTGATGGGACCACGCTTCGCCGATGGCGCCTCACGGGCGCTTGGCCGTCGAAGTTCGTCGCTGGGGATTGGGACAACGAGGCCGACGAGACGGTCATCGAGTCCATCACGCTCCAGTACGACTACTTCGACATCGTGTCGTAGCAAGTGGCGGGCGCGCCGCACCGCGCCTGCGCAGGAACGCGAAGGGAGTCACGCCCATGTCCGAGATTCGCTCTGTCGTCTGTCCATCCGGCCTCGCCGGAGAAGTTCGCGGCCTCAAGACCAAGGAGGCCAACCTCTTCACAAGCCCATCGTTCCTCCGCTCTGGCGGAGCGCTCGACCAAGTGCTCGCCGCGTGTTGGATGAGCACCGCGGACCACGGCATCTACCCGTCGTTCGAGCAAGGCAAGGGGAACTGGGGGAAGGTGCTGGTGTGCGACCGCTTCGTGGCGCTCATGCACATCCGCATCGCCACCTACGGCGCGCAGTACGACTTCGGCTTGCAGTGCACGCAGCAGATGTGCCGACAGCGCTTCGAGTGGAGCGTGAACCTGCTCGACGACTTGCCAGTCAAGTCGTTGCCAGAAGACAGCAAGCGCATCGTCGCGGAAGGCAACGTGTTCGAGAGCGAGCTTGCCGGGCGCCGCGTGACGTACCGATTGCTCAACGGCGATGATGAGCGCCAAGCGTCCAAGCGGATGGCGCAGAGCAGGCAAGCTGGGGCGTCGCGCATCGCCACCATCTCGCTCGCAGCGCGCATCATCGACATCGACGGCGTGCATGCGAACGACAAGCTGCGGTGGCTCGACGACCTCGACATGGGCGACGCGACCGAGTTCATCGCGACGATGGACGAGAGCGACGGTGGCGTGAACACGACCATCGAGGTTGAGTGCCCGCACTGCGGCGCCATCCTGGACGTTGACCTCCCTTTCGACCGCCCATTCTGGGCGCCTCGGAAGAAGCCGCTGACATCGGCGACCTGAACGCCGAGCAAGCCGCGCTATTGTTCCCCGTGAACGGGGACGACTTGTGGAACAAGCTCTTCGCGGCTACGTACCGTTCTCACGGCGGAAGCGGCTCGAACCTTACGCTGACCGAGGCTTTTGAGCTAGACTGGAGCCGTATGGAATGGTGGTACGAGCAAGTCGAGGAGTACCGGAAGCAGGAGGCCGCTGCCATCCGGCGCGCCAACACGCGCTCTGGTAGGAGGTCGCGATGGCGCTGAACCCATCATACTCGTGCACGTCTGCCTTTCGGACGCGACAGCGTGCGCGGACCACCAACGTGCACCCATGCTTGCCCTCTCGCGATGAGCCCGGCCATCACGCTCGTCACGCCGGTTGTTCGCTCATAAGCAAAGCCGTGGCACGGAAACAACATTGGAGCAAGCGCCATGGCTTTGAATAACTTGGGTTTGGGCTTCCTCATCACCGCCAAGGATGCCGCAAGCGCGGTCTTCTCCCAGGTCGGGAACGCCATGCAGGGCTTGAGCGGCAAAGGGGCGCAGCTCACCCAGAGCCTAGACCAAGCATGGGACCGCATTGGGCAAGCAGGCCAGAAGATGCACGACGTTGGCATGGCTGGGCTGAGCTTTCTTGAGCGCGCCACGGATGCGTCGAACAAGTTCGAGACGGCCATCGCGAAGATATCCACCATCGCGAACCAGACGGAGTTCCCCGTGACTCGCTTGAGCGGCAAAGAGGCGCAGCTCACCCAGAGCCTAGACCAAGCATGGGACCGCATTGGGCAAGCAGGCCAGAAGATGCACGACGTTGGCATGGCTGGGCTGAGCTTTCTTGGGCGCGCCACGGATGCGTCGAACAAGTTCGAGACGGCCATCGCGAAGATATCCACCATCGCGAACCAGACGGAGTTCCCCGTGACTCGCTTGCGCGACATCGTGATGAGCATGTCGCAGCAGTTCGGTGGCGACCTCGAAACGCAAGCTGCGGCGCTCTACACCGCCATCGGTAGCGGCGCCGAGAAAGCCGCGGATGCGGTCGCTGTGCTGGAGGCGTCGAACAAGCTCGCCATCGGCGGGTTAGTGTCGGTGGACGTGGCGATGAACGGGCTCATGGGAACGCTCAACGCCTACGGCATGTCGCTCACGAGGGCAACGGAGGTGAGCGACATGTTCTTCGCTGCCGTGCGCCTCGGCGGCAGCGACATGGGAGTTGGCAAGCTCTCGGAAGGCATCGGGCGCGTTGCCCCTACGGCAGCGGTCCTCAAGGTGAGCATCGCGGACCTCACAGCAACCATCGCTGCGCTCACGGCAAGTGGTATCAAGACCGATGAAGCCATCACAGGGATGAAGGCGGTCTTCGACCAGATTATCAAGCCAACGAGCAAGGCTGCCGCCGAAGCAAAGCGCCTCGGCATCGAGTTCAACAGCGCCGCGCTTCGGAGCAAGGGCTTCGAGCGCTTCATGATGGACATCATCAACAACCCGAAGCTTGCCGCGGACAGCATGGAACTTCTGTTCGGGTCGAGCACGGAGGCGCTCAATGCCGTCAACGTCATGGCTGCTGGTGGAGGTGCCAAGTTCCTCGACTTCATCAAGCAGGTGCGCGGCTCCGCGGGCGCCACGGACAGCGCCTTCAAGACGCTGGCGCAGACGGGGGAGTTCGCAGCGACCGTGCTCAAGTCGAACCTTCAGATTGCCCTCGTGAAGATTGGCGACGTGCTGGCGCCGATTCTTGGGTACATGCTCCAGATCATCAACAAGCTGGTGGTGGCGTTCAACAACCTACCAGCGCCGCTGCGCAAGCTCCTCGTTGGCGGGACTGCCATCGGCTCCATCTTGCTCGTCGTGGCGGGCACCATCCTCACGACGGTCGCGGCGGTCGCCGCGCTTGCGGCAGCGTTCGCCGCGGTTGGATGGGAGGTCATCCTCATCGCGGCAGCGGCGGTTGTCGCCGTGATGCAGTACGTCGGCGCCGCGTTTGTTGCGGCAGCCGGGGTGGCGTACGGCTTCTACACGGCTATTCAGAAGAACCTTGGAGGGTTCGGCACGTGGTTCCAGTCCGTGTTCGGACAGGCATCTGGCGCCTTGACGGCATTCCAGGGGCTCATGGAAGGCAACGGCAAGCTGACGGGCGACGCGGCGACCGCCTACTTGGGACTCGGGGACGGGGTGAAGAACGCCATCACTACCATCTGGTTGTACTGGGAGCGCCTCAAGGCGTTCGTGTCTGGCATCAGCGCCGGGTTCTCCACGGGGATGGACGCGCTCGCACCAGCATTCCAGTCCCTCGTCACGAGCTTGCAGGCGCTAGGCGCCGCGCTCGGGTTCTCGAAGTCGAGTGCGGAGGACAACGCCTCGGCGTATGAGCAGTTCGAGCAAGTCGGGCGCACGGTTGGGCAGGGGCTCGCCACGGTCTTCGGGCTCATCGTGCAGGGCGTTCAGATAGTTGTGGACGTCTGGACCGGGCTCGTCAGCGGCTTCAAGGCGATGGGTCCGGTGATTGGCGTGCTTGGGGGTGCGTTCGGGCTTCTCATCGACTCGTTCGGCCAGCTCCTCGGCGCCTTCGGGTCCGCGGACGTTGCAGGAGAGAAGAACCGCTCCGGGTGGCAGACCCTCGGCGCCGTCATTGGCGCCGTTGGCGCCATCTTTGCCTACGTCATCGCAGCCATCGTTTACGCTGTGAGCATCCTCGTCGGCGTTGCTGGCTCCGTCGTGAGCGGCATCGTGAGCATCTTCAGCGGCATCGTGTCTGTCGTGATGGGCGTTTGGACGTTCCTGCGCGGCTTGTTCACGGGCGACTGGCCGACGATGTGGCAAGGGCTCGCCATGGTGGTGTTCGGCGTGGTGCAGGCCATCGTAGGCGCCGTGACCGCCATGGTCAGCTCCATCGCCAGCATCATCGACTCGCTCGGCAAGGCGTTCGGGAAGGACCTCGGCATCAAGGCAGCCGTGGAGGGCGCCAAGGTGGACATGATGCGCGACCTCGGTGGGGCGTTGGGGTTGCCTCCGCAGCCGAGTGGGCGACCCGCGCCCGCAGCGGCGCCTACACCCGCGCGCCCGACGGCTTTGCCAGCAGAGCCGATGCAACCCGCGCTCGCCCCAGCAGCGCCCGGTGGCGCGCCACCGGCTGCCCCAACCATTCCGGGCATGGGAGCGCCGTCGCCAGCGATGGGCATGTTCCCCGCGGCGCCCGCGGCGCCAGCGCCGGTCGTGGTGAACCCGCAGCCGGTCAACGTCACCTCGAACATTCGGCTTGAGGTGGACGGGGCGACGCTCGCGGAGGTGGTAGACCGCCACTCGACCTCAACCTCCAACCGGAGCTTCGGGCCAAGCCCGACGTCCACGGGGTAGGCGATGCAATACGAACGACCTCCCCTCATGTCCATCGTGAATCTGCACACCCAAGGCGTGCTGGAGGCGCAGTTCAACCCGACTGAACTGACGGAAAGCCTCGGCGCCAAGTACGCAGACGAGGTGGTGCCCGGTTTGAGCCACCCCGTGCGCCAATTCGTGCACACCGAGTCGCAGGTTCTCGACGTGAACCTCTACTTCGACAGCATCAGCGCGGGCAAGGCGCAGCACGCGCGCAACTCGGAAGCGCGAAAGTTCCTGATGGCTGCGTGCTTCCCGCGGCGCATGGCGAGCAACCTGCGGTCGGCTGGGGCGCCACGGCTTCTCTTCGTCTGGCCTGGGCTCATCTCGCTGACCTGCACGCTCGACAAGTTGAAGTTCGGGTACACGCTGATGAACACGGACGCTGCTCCCACGGTTTTCACGGCATCGTGCACGCTGACGGAGATTCGCGACACGCTGCTCACGTGCGAAGACGTGCTCAACATGGGCTCCGAACGAACGGGGTTGGCGTTCTGATGGCACCACGGCTCTACTCCAGACACACCTTCTGCACCGGGCAAGACGACTCGGACGGCAGGGCATTCCTGAGCGAGCGCGAGCCGTTCCGCTACCGCTCCTTGCCGGACAACCTCATCCACACGGTCGCCCAAGGCGACACGCTCTGGCATCTGGCCTACCGCTACTTCCAGCCGCTCCCGCGAGCAGCCGGGCTCTGGTGGGTCATAGCTGACTTCCAGCCAGACCCCGTGTTCGACCCGACCTTAGCGCTTGCGGAGGGCTCCACGCTCATCATCCCATCCGTGCGCACGGTGCTCGAACGGGTGTTCGCGGAATCGCGTAGGCAGGAGGAGGTCGTCTGATGCCAGCTATCGCGCGTTCCGAGCCGCGAGTGCTCATTCAGTACGTCGGCAAGAGCCCGGCGCCGAGTGGGAACGTTGGCGTGGCGCGCGCAGAGCACGACTTCAATGCGGCGCGTGCGCGCATGAACGACCTCGCCGAAGCCGCTGCCGCTACGCACGACCCCAACGTCATCGCAGAAGTGCACGCAGCGGAGGCAGAAGTGCACGCAGCAGCGGAGCGTTTGGAAGCCGCACGAGCTGCCGCGGCAAGTGCGCCTGCGCCAGCAACGGCAGAAGCGGCGCCGGAACCAGAACCGCTCGACCTGACGACACGACTTCTGACGTTCTCCTACGAAGACAGCGAGAAGAAGACCGACTTGTGCAAGATGACCTTCGATAACCGCGACCTCGCGCTATTCGACGACCGCGTGTTCGAGAAGGGCACCGTGCTCATCGTGAGCTGGGGATATGCCGAGCGGATGTGCCAACCCCACGAGGTCGTGGTGCAGAAGGTCAAGGGAGCCCTGAAGCTCTCCATCGAGGCGCAGGACAAGGGAGTGCTCCTCAACAAGAAGGGGCGCTCCCGCGCATTCGAGAACATGACGCGCAGCGCCGTGGTGCGCCAACTTGCCCAGGAAAACGGGTACGAGACGGCACGGCAACACGTAGACGACACCGACATCGTGTATCCCGTCATCACGCAGGCAAGCCAATCTGACGCGCAGTTCATGAAGAAGCTTGCGGACCAGGAAGGCTTCGAGTTCTACGTGGACGTGGACGGGCTGCATTGGCACGCGCGCAAGCTCGACCAGCAGCCGATGCGCGTGCTCCAGTATTATCTCCCGCCAGACGTCGGGGACATCATGGCGTTCGATGTCGAGAACGACGTGTCGGCTACGCCGAGCGCCGTGACCGTGCGCGGGCGCGACCCCGTGGCGAAGCAAGACATCACGTACACCGCGAGTGACTCGACTACGCCGCGGACCACGACCGCCACCGCCAACGCGGTCCCAACCGTCACCGTCAATCCGGTGACCGGCGAGGCAACCACCGGGACAGCGCCATCTGGTGCTGTTGGGGCGCCAACCCCACCGGCAGCAGCCGCGGGGACAGAAACGAGGCCGACGTCCGAACCGACCGCGGCAGGGGCTCGACGGGAAGCAGATGGGGTGTACCGGCGCAGCCAACAGGCGACCGTGCAGCTCAACATCGACATGGTTGGCGACCCAGACATCGCGGCGAAGAGCATCGTGGAGGTGCGCGGGCTCGGAGGGCGTTTGAGCGGCAAGTACTTCGTGACGGAGGCAGTCCACACCATTGACGGCGGAGGCTACAAGCTCAAGCTCAAAACCAAGAGCGACGGCACGAACAAGCCGGGCACGACTGGCGCGGCACGCACGCAGCCCGCGAGCGCCGCGACGCCGAACCCGCGCACGGCGCCAGAGAGCGCAACGCCAAACCCAGCGCCCGGAGCGGCTCCCCCAGCGCTGCAACCCACCGTCACAGTGGACCCGCGAACCGGCGAAGAACGCACGACCTACAGCGACGGTCGTGGGAGAGGGGCAACATGATGTGCGGAGGCCAGATGCCAGAGACGAACGTGGTGAAGGCGTGCCCAACATGCGGTGCCATCGAGGTGAATGGGGTGTGCTACTCGCACGAATGCCCGACGAACTACTCCATCGAGACGGCCAAAACGGACCCGTCACCACCACCGGAGAAGCAAGATGCTAAGTAACGTGCTTCCAGCGTCTTCCGTGGACGATGTGGTTCACCTGCGTTTGGTGCACTGTCATAGCATGTCCGTCGCGCGTTCGCACGGAGAAACGGGGCGTTTTGAGTACAGAGCATGACGGCATGGGGAGGAAGTATTGCGCGCTCTACACGGGCACCGTCACGCACAACGACGACCCGGAGAGGCTTGGGCGGATTCGGGTGCGCATCCCCGGAGTGTGCGAGCCCGCGAGTGCATGGGCGTTTCCGCTTGCCGCGGGTGGTGGCGCCTCGCATGTTGGTGCCTATTGCCCTCCGCCAGTTGGGGCTGACGTTGGCGTGCTCTTTCAAGCCGGGGACGTGGAGCGCCCGTTCTACGTTGGTGGGTGGTGGGGAGCGCCAGCAGCCGGGTCTGAGACCCCTGGACCGGTTGGTGGCTACCACGGAGGGGAGGAGGAAGCAGAAGAGGTGCCTGCTGCGGATGCGCACCTCGTGCGGTGCTGGGAGGGTGCCAGATTCCTCGTCATCGTGGACGAGCGCGCCGGGAAGGAACGGCTCGTCATCCGCGACAAGAAGACTGACGACGAGCTTCTGTTCGACGGCGTGCGCTATGGCGTGCGCCTCAAGGCGACGAGCATTCTCTCGCTGGAGTGCGATGGGGTCATCTCGCTCAAAGGGCTTCAGGTCAACATCAACGGGAGGACGGTCATGCCCAACGGGCAACCGATTCAGTAATCGCCATGCCTCTACCGAGCCCGTCTGACGCCTGCATCGAGCTGGACATCAACACCGGGCTCGACGTGCGCCTGAACATCGACCTGGGCGGGCTCGACCTGAGCGGGCTCAATATCACGTTCCCCGGAGGCGTGAACCTCAGCGCGCTTGCCGGGCTCAAGGTGCCGAACCCCGGCGACCTGACGGGCAAGTTCCTGGGAGAGGTGAACGCGGCGCTCATGCCACTCGTTCCGCTGTTCGACCTCATCGACCTGTTGCTCACCTTCAAGGCAATCTTCGACGCGGTTCTGTCCCTCAACCCGCCCAAGATTGCCGCGAAGATAGACGCGATGCTGCCCAAGCTCGACAAGTTCAAGCTGATGATTCCGCAGCTCAGCATACCCATCTTGCTCAAGGGCATCGTGTCCGTGCTGCTCCTCTTCGTCATTGGCTTCCGGGCGCAGCTCCAAGCCATCATCGACGCCCAGGCGCGCATCGACCTGTCTGGCGCGCGCGCCACGGCGCTCGGGTCGCTCGATCTCCAGGTCGCGGTGGACTGCGCCCAAGCATCCCTCGACCTTCAATTCCAGGCCATGGGCAACGGCGCAGCGCCGCTGAACCGCCTCATTGGCCTGCTCAACCTGCTTGCAGGGCTCGCCGGGCTCCCGGAAGTCCCAACACTCGACGACCTTGGGGAGAGTGCGGAAGCTGCACTCGCTCCCATCGACGCTCTCATCAGCGCCTTGCGGGCGTTGTATGTGGCAATTCCGTAGGTAAGCGATGACTACATTCGAACGAACATGGGACTTTTCCACCGGCAACGACGCATACTGTTCTACCACGGGTGACCACTTTCGCAACAAGGTGGGCTTTCTGATGGCGACCAAGGACGCGCTGGTTGGCACCTACGCGCCGCTTGCCACAGAGTGGACACTGGAGGGGAGTGGTGGCCCCAAGGGTGTGAAGGGCGGAGGAATGGACGGCATTGATCGGTGGGGCAGTGTGGACACAACGTCGTTCTCGGTAGGTAACTGGTACTGTCTACGTGGTCCTGCTGAAACCGCGTTCGCGAACATCTGGGTAACCGTGATCATATCTGGAACGTATGGGGGAGGACGCTTTGTCGTAACTGACAACGCGCCAGTCGGAGGAGCGCAAACCACTCCCCCGACGTTCAGCGGGAAAACCATAGATACTGGAAACGTGGACGTGTGCGGGCGCTACGACGGCTATGCGCGACCATACAAGATAACGCTGGGAATCGCGGAGTCTGGGTGTTGGTACGCACTATTCACGGACGGGTCTGGTCATATCTGGCCGGTGCAATCGTACGGGCTACTGGAGTTGTCGAACCCGCGTTCCGGGGACATGCCGTGTGCCTTGTACCTGAAAAACAGTTCCGCAATAGTGCAAACAATCTCGGCAACGGCTAGTACCCTCTACTTGTACCACCAAGATGGTACGACAACCATGGCGCACCCGATGCCGCCATACTACTACAACTCAAGCATCTTCGCGACATTCACTCTCGACGATTGGGATGCAGCACAGCCATCTCCGGACTTTCCGGCGTACGTATGGGCTTCAACTGCGGGAAAGCAAGCGTTCCGCGGGCGCCTAATCGACATCTACTTCGCGCCAGACGGCCTTGCGCAAAACACGGTAGAGCCGCTGTCTGGTCCGCCATACCAAAGCGTGAAGTTCGGTGCGTTCTGGTGGCCCGCGCCAAGTGCGGTGCTGATATGACTGTTGACCGCATACAGCTCGTTCCAAGCGCGGAGCCAGGAAGGCGCACCGCTGGAAACAAGGTCACGCGAACGCAGATAGTATTCGCTACACAAGACACGGACCCACCAACTTTTGGCGGAATCACGAGCGCCACGGCGCTCACGAGCAGGACGGCGCGGCTCACCTGGGATGCGGCAATCGACGAAGTGACCGCGATAGATGCCATCTGGTACGAGGTGCACGTGAGCTACGAGCCCGGCGCCGCGTTCGAGGTACACCGCGTCGTGCACGCTGCCGACGTGCTCCCTCCCGGTTGGGAGGCCATGGAGATTCCCATCCCGTGCTCGTTCGACATCGACGGGCTGTTGCCGCTGCGCACCTACTTCTTCCGCGTGCGGGCGCGGGACGCATCTGGCAACACCGACACGAACACCGCCGAGCAGTCGGCAACTACGACCGGCGACACCCCAGGCGTCTACGGACCTGTGGTGAAGAATGCCAGCCCGGCGCCAAACCAGACCATCTCGCGCACGCAGCCAGTCACGTTTCGGGTGACGGATGAGCCAGGTCCTGGCGCTCCAGAAGGGTTCCGGCGCATCCTCGTCGCAATCTACTTCCCGCGAACCGGGGTCGCCGAGGTCGCGCACGATGGGGACTCGTGGACCGCCTACTACGCCGCGACCTCGTACCGCACCGCGCTCGATGATGGGTGGCAGTACAGCATCCTGCGCACGGGCGGGTGGCCCAGCTCGCCAACATTCAAGGTTTTCGCCATCGACGCAGAGGGCAACGAAGCTGGCACCCTCGTGATGGAGGACTGAGGCCATGGGAACGACTTGGGGATATAGCGTCACGCCATCGGTCAGCGGGGTATCTGCTGGCACGACGCGCCCGTATGCGCTTGCCGGGAAGTCGTTCCTCGGGTTCGGGCTTGTTCGTCCATTCGTGCGCGACCAGAAGGGTGACTTCGCTACCGCGGAGGGCGTGGCGCTCGTGCGTGCGTGCGTAGGCCAGGTGCTTGGCACGGTCGGGTCGAGCCAGACCACGCAAGGGGAACTTCCGTGGCGCCCGGAGTTCGGGAGTCTGCTCACCCTGCTGCGGCACCGCGCCAACGACCCCGTGACGGCGCAGCTCGCGCGCGTCTACGTGGCGGACGCGCTCGCGCGATGGGAACCGCGGGTGCGGGTGAAGTCCGTCATCATCACGCGAGAGCGCTCGCCGCACGCGGGAGTCGGTGGGGAAGACGTGTTGGTCGTGTCGGTGCGCTACGACTTCGTGGTGACCGGCGAGGTCGTGGTCGAGGACATCACGCAGCGGGTCGTAGTGTCGGAATCTGGCACAGCCCCTCCAATCGAAGACGTCATCCCGGAGAGCTAGGAGAACCCAATGGCACTGCTACCGCCCAACCTCGACTATACCGACAAGGACTTCGACGCCTTGCGGGAGCGCCTGTTCGCCCTGCTCAAGTCCGTGTTCCCAGAGTGGACGGACTACGCCATTGCCAACTTCGGCGACATCCTCGTGGAGTTGTTCTGCTTCGTTGGCGACGTGCTCTGCTACTACATGGACGCGAACGCACGTGAGAGCCGCATCATCACTGCAACGCAGCGCAAGAGCTTGCTCGGGCTATGCAAGCTCATCGGGTACGAGCCATCCGGCGCCAACGCGGCGACCGCCGACGTCTTGTTCAGCATCGCGTCTGCCATGGGCGACGCCGTGAGCATCCCGGAGGGGACCATCTGCGCCACGTCCGAGATTGCCGAGCCCATCGAGTTCCAGCTTCTGAGCGCAAGAACCATCCCCGCAGGCAGCACGAGCGTGACCGGAACCGTGGAGCACTCGCGCAACGTCACCGAGACGTTCGTGTCTACCGGGCTCGCAAACCAGGAGTTCACGCTCGGGACTACCCCGTTCCTGGACGGGTCGCTCGTCATCGTTGCGGGGAACGGTTCGTACACGGAGGTGGACAACTTCCTCTCCTCGACCTCGGCGCAGCGGCACTTCACGGTTGCGGTGGACCAGAACGACCGCGCCACGGTGCGCTTCGGCAATGGCATCAACGGCGCCGTGCCAACCGGAACCGTGACTCTTGACTACAAGGTTGGGGGAGGCACGAAGGGGAATGTCGCCGCGAGCGCCATCAACCGCGTATCTGGCGTGTTCACCGCTGGTGCCACCCCGGTCATCGTGCGCGTGACGAACCCGGCGCCCGCAAGTGGCGGGACTGACCGCGAGACGAACCAGCAGATACGGCTCTACGCACCAGCAAGCCTTCGGGCGCTCACGCGATGCGTGAGCAAGGCGGACTTCGAGACTGTCGCCTTGCGCGTGGACGGCGTGGCGCGGGCGCTCATGCTCACGTCGAACGAGTCCGACGCCGTGGAGGAGAACACCGGCATCCTCTACATCGTGCCGACTGGCGGAGGCGCGCCAAGCAGCGCGCTCAAGGCAGCGGTACTCGTCGCCGTGACAGTCACGTACCCATGCACGCTCACGTTCCAGCCGATGGTCTACGACCCCGTGTACCTGACCGTGGACGTGCAAGCCGTCGTCTACCTGCGCCAGGGCGCGGTTCCGGCGACCGTGAAGGCGGACATCGGGGACGCGCTTGCCGCGTTCTTCGCCATCTCGAACGAAGACGGCACGCCCAACACCAACGTGGACTTCGGCGGCAACCTCAAGGACGCGGACGGCAACCCGCTCGACGGCATCGCTTGGTCGGATGTGCACAACGTGGTGCGGGACGTGTCTGGCGTGCGAAAGGTGGACGCGACATCGACGGGCTTCTTGCTGAATGGCGAGCACCTAGACGTGGCACTCGACTACCACGAGTTCCCCGTGCTCGGCACGGTCACGCTCATTGACGGTGATACCGGGGAGACGCTCTGATGCCAGCCCCAAGCAACCTGAGCTTCGAGACCGCTTCGGCGACGCCGGGGATTCCGCTAGATTGGGACGCGAGCGTGGTGTGCACCGCGGCGCGCATCGCCACGTACAGCGACCTTCCTTGGGAGCGGTTTTCCGCAGACGAGGGGTGGGACGCCACGTACCTCGGCGCCTTCGCGAGCACGGACCTGGACGGCGCCGAGTACCAACTGCTCCCACGCGAAGGGTTCGAGATGTATTGGGACAACGTGCCATGGCTCACGGAGCTGTCTTTGGCCGAGACTGCCCTCTACAACGGGGGTGCGGACCCGATTGACGACTGCGAGTGGGGAGTGTGGAAGACCACGTTTGACCCAGGCGACCTTGCGGAAGCACGCTACTGGTTCACGACGCGTGCGGTGGAGACCTTCGACGCGCTGGAAGGATGGGACAACGCATACGTCACCGAGCTAATCGCCGTTCAGAGCGCGCAGTATGCGTACATGAGCGGAGGCGGGTCGGTCATCTATGCGACTTACGAGGGCTTCTTGCAATACCGCCCTCAGCATGCGTTCAGCGTGGACACCACGCTCAACTACATCACGACGGCGGGACCGCACAACATGTTCGGCGGCTCCGTGCACGAGCCACACTACTTCGTCGCGGGAGGCGTGCTGCCAGCGCCATTAGCAGAGTCAAACCGCTACTATGCCACCTACATCGACGCGGACACGTTCACGTCAAGCCTCAACCCCGCGGGCACGCCAGTCGAGAACATCACGGACTACGGCATCGGAATCAACTACGTGCACGGCGACCCAGCCGTCCACTGGATATGGACGGTGAACGTCTAGGAGGAGCAACCCATGGCCCAGGCTGATTGGACAGAACTAGGTGGCGGACTGAGCAGCGGCTCCGTCAGCCGCGGCATCACCGGAGGCATCACGGCGCCGAACGGAGGTGGCACCTTCATCTTCGGCTTCAACTCGCTCGATGTTCTTGCGGGAGCGGTCGGCTTCTTCACCAACCAGACCAACTTCGCGCCGATGGCGAAGGGGGGAAGCGTGCGCGGCTGCGTGCAGCGCGGCGTCAGCGCCGGGCGCACCAACTTCACCCCGTTCCTGTTCATCGGCCTCGGCGGCACCGACGTGAGTGGCAACTGCTACATGCTCGGCTTGCAGGACGCCAACCCGAGCCGAATCGCGTTGCGCAAGGGGCAGCTCAGCGGAGGCATCCCGGACGGCGCCACGGGGACGCTGGGCATCTTGCGCCGCTCGACCGCGAGCGTGGCAGAGGGCGCGTGGACGCACTTGCGCCTCGACATGGTGGTCAACGTCAGCGGTGACGTGGTGCTCAACGTGTACCAGAACGACCTCACCGCCAACTCGTGCTTGAGCCCGGTTTGGGCTGCGGTCGCCGGGATGGACTCCTTCGTGGACGACGCGCTTGGCATCAACACGGGGTCGCCACCCTACACGAGCGGGCGCGCCGGGTTCGCGTTCGCATCGAAGGACGTGTCGCGGCGCGGGTTCTTCGATACCATTGAGGTGTTGAGGCAGCTATGAGCGACGCACCGCCTCTCGGTCTGATGCCAGGAGTATGGGCTGGGCGCATCCAGCCTACCGGGTGGGAACCGCCTGACGGGGACTGGGTGGTGTGCCTTGGGTTCGACGAGCCAGGGCACGCCTACGAACTGAACGTAGGCGACGAGATTCGGCTCTACCAGACGGCGGACGTGTCTGGTCTGCGGTGTGTCACGTTCCAGGCGCGCTTGCGCCCACCGCCGAGCGTGCCAGCGGGCGCCCGCTGGGCGTTCGTTTGGGGCGTTGGCGCCACGGAGCACGGGCGCCGCGTGCTGGCGCCCGGAAGAACACGTGACATGGTGGCTGGCGCCATCGACGTGTCGCAGCTCACGGGCGACCAGGAGCTGCGCTTCACGCTCAAGGTGGAGGCCGCATGAGCTTCGAGCTGTTCATCCCGGCTGTCTACTTCGACGCCCTCGTGGCAGATGGCGGAGGCGACCGCATCCGGCTCGTGAACCTCGACCCGGAGCCGAACGAGGCCGACGTTGCCATCGACACGAGCATCGCCTTCCACGCGCTCGACCTCGTTGGCGCGGACCTCTCGCTTTCCTACACGCAGGTGTGGGTGGATGGGGCGCTCGCGTACGATGGTGGCGCTGGCGGGTTCCAGTCTGGCTTCACGGGCTCCGTGTCGGTGCACCTGAGTGGCTTCGCCTTCAACATCGTCAAGGTCGCCGCGTTCGCCGGGCTCACGGTCACGGTGCGCGTGGTCACCGCCACGAGCGACCTCGGCGCGTCGCTCGACACGACCTACACGTTCACATTGGAAGACGTGCTGGCTCCATCCATCGTTGCCGTGAGCGCGCGCACCCCGCGGGTAGTGCGCGTCGCATGGGACGACGATGTGCAGCAGGCAGACGCCAGCGCCACGAACGACGCGCTGAACCCGCTCAACTACCTCGTGCTTGCGCAAGGCGCGCCCGCGTACGAGCCAGCCGTGGCGTCCGTGGCAAGTGTCAACTCGACCACGGTGGACCTCACGTTCGCGTCCGAGCTGACCTTCGGCATGGTCTACATGCTGGTTGTGACGGATGTGGAGGACACGGATGGCAACGCGGTCGAGGCGCCAACGAACGCAGCGCTGTTCACGGCAGTGACGCCCGCGGCGCCTGCCGGGCGCGACTTCGACTTGTATTCCATGATGCCAGCCATCAACCGAGCAGAGGACCGCTTCGGCACGGGCGACATGCTTCGGTTCCTCTCGTGCTTGCAAGAGGTCGTGAACGTGCTTCTGTACGACCTCGACAGCTACAGCGACATCCTGGACCCGGACACGGCGCCAGAGGAGTTCCTCGACGCCATGCTCGCGGACCTCGGCAACCCGTTCCCCTTCGACCTGACCGAGGTGGACAAGCGCAGGTTGGTGCGCGTGCTGCTCGCCATCTACGGGCAGACGGGGACCGCGCCTGGCATCGCCAACGTGGTTCGCTTCTTCATGGGCATCGACATCGACTTCGTTCCGTTCACGGTCGATGCGATGTACCTGGGGGAATCCTACCTCGGGGACGACTGGGTGCTCGGGCCAGACGGGCGCTGGGCGCGCTACGCCTTCGACGTGGACTGTCCGGTCACGCTCACGGACGAGCAGCGGGCACGCATGACCGACATCGTGAACTTCATGAAGCCCGCGCATACCCACTTCGTGCGACTCTTGGAGCCGACAACGCCAGAAGTCATCGAGCACGTGGAGCTTGGGCTCAGCGACCTCGGCGACACCTGGGAGCTGCATTGAGGAGAACGCAATGAACCGTCTCGACTACTACTTCCGCCAGCGTGTCACGGAGGCCGAACTCGACAAGGGCTTCACCTACTGTGAAGACGCAGACCACGCCCAATGGGCGGACGCCGACTTCGACGGCATCTACAACGGGCTGACTGTCACCGAGAACACGGTGCCAAACCTCACGGTAGATGTGGAAGGAGGCGTGGCGTACGACGGGGACGGCCAGCGCATCGCGTTCGCCACGACGCAAAACCTCGACTGCGCCGTGGACTACAACGACATCAGTACCGCGGTTCTCAACATAGGCAACGAGAAGTGGCTGTCCATCCAGCTTGGGTTCGACCGCACGCTGTCGGACCCGCGCACGGACGGCAACAGCGAGACGGTGTACTTCGAGCGTGCCGAGAGCTTCGTGCTCCGTGTCGTGCAGGGCGCGGAGGCGCCCATTGGCACGGCTACGCGCCCGGCGCTCGACCCCGACTATGTGCTGCTCGCAGACGTGTTGCTGAACTACGGCGAGACGGCCATCAATGACAGCGACATCGACACGACACGGCGCCAGTGGCAGTTCCGCCAGAGCGGCGCCGCGTACTACGGCGCTCGCGGCACGATGCGCGAAGTCGTGCAGGACATCTACGACATTCTGAACTCCATCAGCACGGGCGGTGGGCTCGTCGCCGCGACGAGCGTGAGCTACGCGGGAGGCCCGAACTGGTACAACGGAACCACGAACCCGGCGACGACGGCAGAGGACCAGCTCGACAAGATTGTTGCGGACCTTGCCTTGTGCCACATTCTGCTCGGGTCTGGCAGCGCCAAGATTGGCTCCTACGCCTACACGGGTTCCCCATCGTCGCTGCCGACCGGCTCCGTGCGCGACCAACTCGTGGCGTTGCTTGATGCCGTCAACGCCCGTGGCGTGCTTGATGCCGTCAACGCCTGGGCAGACGTGAACACGTTCAGCAGCAACATCGTCGCGGACGACGGCATATCGCTGGCTTGCGCGTCTATCGCGTCGCCGCGCATCTACGCGGAATACGACTCTGGCGCAGACTCTTACGTTCTCATCAAGAAGACGCTTCTGAAGAGCGGCGCAACCAACCATCGCATTGTGCGTCACTACCGCACGCACTACATGGAAGTCATCACCATCAACGCCGAGTACACCTACGGTTCTCCGACCTGGCAAGCGGACGACAACACGCAACAAGCCATCCAGATTACGCGGCACGCACTCTACGGAGAGCAACACTGGTACAAGCAAAACACGTCCTCGAACTGGTCATCGTGGGACGACAACGCTGCAGCGATGGTGCGCGGGCACAAGACCATCGTGTTCGACGACGCGGACTCGTTCGATAACATCGCTGGCGACTCGAATTGGCACGCCATCACGAAGGACAGCGGCGCCACGACGTTGGGGGTCACATTCCCAGCGTTGCCCAACTACACGAAGCTCGCTGTGCACCTGAAGTCTGGGCTCCGCAACCCGACGCTCGGCTCTGGCGCCGTCTACGCCCGGTGCACCGTGTACACGACCGAAGACCCGACGTGGCGCGAGGTGCCAGGTACGCTGGCCTACTGGCCTTGGGAGCGCATCGGAGTCACCGACATCTACGCTCCTGGCCCGTTCGCGCTGATGGGAGAGTACAGCCTCCCATACAGCGCAACGCACCACACCAACGTCCAGGTGCGCGCGGAAGTCCGGTGTACCGGCTCCGCGACTACCTACATCGGGGATGGGGACTCGTTCTTGGCGGTCAATGCGTTGCAGTTGGCATAGGAGGTTCCTGTGGTACCAGATGCAGAAGCCAGAATCATGTCGGCTCTCCACGTGATGTCGCAAGAGCAGCGCGCCTTCGAGAAGCGCGTCATGGAGGAGCTGTCCGACATGAAGGGCGAGGTCTTGCGCCTTGGCGGAAAGGTGGAGGGCTTCGAGGGGTCGTGCCGATTGCGCCACAAGCAGGTAGATGCGGAGATGGCGACGATGCGCACGTCCGTTGGCGCCCTCAAGGAGCACGACGAAACGACCGGGCGTCACGAGCTTTTAGACCTCAAGGCGGAGTTGAAGCGACGCGACGAGGAGCGCCGCAAGTGGCTGTTCTGGGGTATCACGACCGCCACAAGCCTGCTGCTTGGCGGAGGCGGGTTCGGCATGCTTCTCGCCGAGCTGTTCCTCAAGTAGACCAGGAGGCACCATGGATTCCGAAGCCGTCAGCACACTCGTTACGCTCTTGCTCGACCACCGTTGGGCAGGCGCAGCAACCATCGTCATCTTCTTCGTGATGCGCCTCTTCAAGGCGGACATGCCCATCCCGCTCGTGGCGCGCATCCCATCCAAGCTGCGCACGCTGCTGGTCGTCGTGCTCGGCTTTGCGGGCGCCGGGCTCCAGGCATTCGCTGCTGGGGCGCCGTGGCAGAAGGCGCTCGCGGAGAACCTCATCGGCGCCCTGCTCGCCGTGCTCATGCATGACGGGCTCATCGAGTACCTGCGTGGTGGGCGTGAGCTGTTCGCGAAACCCAAGCCGGAGGTGAAGCCTTCGGAGGAGGCCAAGAACCCATGAACAAGCGAATCTTCGCGGGCATCTTGCTCGCAATCACGCTCGCCGCGTGCGGGCACGGCGCCGCGGTGTGCGGGGTCGTAGATGTGACCGCGGAAGCGGCGCAGCAGGCGTGCACCGTATTGCGCTACCTCGGACCGGACGGGAAGGTCTATGAGGTTCGCATGACGAACAAGGAGCTGGCCGAGTACGGGCGCAAGACAGCGGCACAGCGCGCAGCGGCATCCGCACCCGCGCCGCAAGCGCCACCACCTGCATCTTCGGCGGGAGGGCAGTAACATGACCTCGCTCGGATGGAAGAAGGACAAGCGAGACGAGCGCGACTACTCGACCTCGGTGTTGTTCGGGCAGAAGCTGCGCACGACTATCCAATCGGAGGCCTCCGTGCTGCGCTTCCGTCGCGGGCGTTTGCTTCAGGGACACGCTGGGTCGTGCGTGGCGCAGGCCATCACCCGCGCTTCGCACATCTGCCAGCTCGCCCGCGGCAACGACGCGGCGCCCATGCCGAGCGCGATGTTCACCTACTGGGCTGGGCGCAAGCAGGAAAACGCCGGGCTCGACCCGGCATCCGCTCCTCCGCTCGACGACACGGGGATGTACCCGCGCCTCGCGATGAAGGCGGTGCGCAACGTTGGCATGCTTCGGGCGGACCAGTGCCCATACGACGACGCCAAGGTCAACCATGAGCTGAAGGCCAACCTGCTGCGTCTCGCGTACGACCAGCGGGACTTCGGCTACTACCGCGCATTCGGCAGCCGCGTGTCCGCTGCTAAGGACGCGCTACGCCGCGGGCTCGGCATGATATTCGGCATTCAGGTGGACGAGCCGTTCACGAAAGTCAGCTCCGACGCGCCCATTCACGCCATCGACGGAACGCGGCTTCTCGGCGGGCACATGTTGACCGTGCTGGAAGTGCGTTCGGACGGATGCATCGTGTTCGACAACTGGTGGGACGATTGGGGATACGACGACGGGCTTGGCGTGCTCGCGCCAGAGCTGTTCGAGAGCGCCTGGGTGGACGACGTGTACGTCATCCAGTCGGCGCCGCTGCTGGAGGTTGCCGCATGAAGCTCTACGCTCGCGTATCGCTGTTCGCGACGGCGCTCATACTGGCCGTCGCCGTGCAAGGCTGCCCTCCGCCACCACCACCAAACCCACCACCAGCCCCGACCAACGACGGAGGCGTAGCGCTGCCCGGCTGCCCGGCAGCGTGCGAGAACATGCGTCGTCTCGGGTGCGACATCGGCAAGCCGACGGCGCGCGGAGCCTCGTGCGAGGACGTGTGCGCCAACGCCCAAGCGAACGGCATCGACTTCCGCACGTCATGCCTTGCGTCGGCTGCATCGTGTGAAGCCGCTGAGTCCTGCTAGGCAGGACTCTGGCACAAGCTGAACACGCCCAAGGCGCCTCTGTTGCCGGTGCAGGGTGACGGAGGGCGTGACCGCCGAGGGCGTGTTCTTTGTCTCGGGGCTGCGACCCACCTCGCAGCCCCGTCAGTTTGTCAGAAGTCGCCGGAGGTGCGCTACGAGCGCGGAGTGAGATGCTTCTGGACACGCTTGGGCAACGTACGTCTCCAGGGCTCCACGCACGGCAGCCTCTGGAGAATGCGCGATAGCTTCGTACGCAGACGAGGGCATGAGCACGGCAGCACGCCACGAGAAGGCGCCGAGTTGGCACGTACCAACGATGACGCGCAAGGCAGCGCTTGCCATCATCGCCACACCCAGCCTCCTTTGAGAAGGCGCAGGAAGTCATCCAACGCCAAGTGCACGAGCAGTTCGTCCAGACCGCCGAGCGCCTTGGGCTCGCGCCCAAGCGCGACCTCGACCTTCGTGAAGTTGCGGACGAACGTGTTCACGTCAAGGCTCGCGTAGATGGTGCGTTCGCCACTCTCGCGCCACACCACCACGACTGGGCGCTTGTCCGTGTCACGCTGCGCTTGGCGGAGTGCCGCGAGCACGGAGACGCCCTTCTTGTGCTTCAGCTCAAACCACCATGGGGTGCCATCCACATCACATACCTCCTTCGCTGACCTTGCTTGGCCGATGCCACGACGCGCTTCTGGATACACATCGCGCACTTTCTTCGCCACGAGTCGCTCAAAGGCAGCACCCTTAGCTCTGGACCGACGCCCCAACGCGCTCTTCGTTGCGGACATGCTTCCACGCCTTTCCGCGAACCACCTGCCAGATGACGGTGTGGTCCACAGCATAACGCCTTGCCAATCGCAGCAGCGATTCTCCACCCGCTGCATACGCGCGGCGAATCTCGCGAACCGCCGAGTCTGTGAGTTTGTGATTCGGACGCTGCTCGCCCACGCACGTTCGTCGCTTCCGAACAGCGTCCCTCATGTTGTCGGCGCGAGACCCGACGAACAGATGCGCTGGATTGACACAGGCGCGCACGTCGCATGAGTGGCAAACGTCCGCTCCAATTGGAATTGAGCCGAAGTGCAGCTCGTACGAGTAGCGATGCGCCGAAACAAGCTGTGCGCGCGTCGGAGCGAATACTCCATACCCATTCGGGCGAATCGCGCCAAGCCAACGCCAGCACCCATCCGCGCTGCGTTCGACCTTGCGCCAGAAGCGTACTGATGCTGGTTCTGGCTTGCCCATGCCGTGCTTGTGCCACGTTGCGGCAAAGATGGCAAGCACGCTTGCGCGATTGGCGCCGGGTCAATCCTTCACTTCGATGGAGTCGCCCCAGGAGCAGGGCTTGCGCGTGCAGCTCCCCACGAGCACCCAGATGGTCGTCATGCCAGCGGGCTGTGTCTCGGGCGCGTCGCCGTAGCCATCCGTGAGGAAGATGACCACTTCCGGCTTCGGTTGCGCCTTGGCGAGCGCCTCGAAGGCGGGCGCGAAGCTCGTGCCTCCCCCTCCCTTGAGGAGCTTTGCGGCTTCCTCGACTCGGTGGATGCGCTCCATCGAGTGCACTCTGGTGTCGCACGCCACGAAGGTCACATCGGCATGCAGCGCCTTGAGCACTCCGCGTGTCTCGCGCATCGCGAGGCCAAGCTCCGCAGAGCCCATCGAGCCGGAAGTGTCGAGCACGACCGCCACGTTGCACACGGGCTCTCGCAGTCTGGCGAGGATTGGGCGCCCGAGCCCGTAGCCGATGCCGCCCTGGCGTCGATTCATGCCGTCGTAGCGCGCCACGTGCGCCCCTGGGCGCCACTGCACGGCGCGTCGCACGATGGTCGCGAGCTTGCGTTGCCAGGGCACCTTGGGAGGGGCGAGCACGGCAGGTGCGTGGCGCGCGAGTTCGCCGGGCACCCTGCCCGCGTGCTTCGCCGCGTAGTCGTTGAGCGCTTCGGCTGCCTGCTTCGTGGCGCGCTCCACGGAGCCGCTCGCGCGCGCCTGCGGGTCGTCCTTCGTCGGCTCGCCCGGCACCGGGTTCCCGGCGCCGCTTCCGCACTTGCCCCAGCGACCCTCGCCCGGTTTGGGCTGCCCTTGCCCGGCTTGCGGCTTGCCGTTGCCGGGCTGCGGCTGCCCCTTCCCTTTGCCGCGCTTCTGCTCGGCTTCGTAGTAGTCGATGGCGCTCAAGCCGTCTGGCATGCCGATGTCGCGAGGCATCAGATAATCGCCGGGAAGGTCCAGCCCGAGCTTGAGCACGATGGGGTTGATGGCTCGGTCACAAGCGCGGTTCCAGGCGTCGGGGTCGAGCCCAGTCATGCGGGCGAAGTGGCGCAGCCAGATGTGGAGCACTTCGTGGATGAGCACGCCAGCGAGCTGCTTGGTGGTCCAGCGCACGATGGCATCCGGGTCGTAGAGCAAGAAGCCCGTCACGGTCACTGCCATGCCCAGGCAGTCGCCAGATGCCAAGCCGGGCACGGCGCGCATCACGAGCAGGAGGATGAGGGGCGCAAAGTAGGGAGCGCTCTTGCGCGCAGCGGCGCGCCCAGCGCTCATCGCCTCGTCCGGGGTCAGCCGCGGAGCCATCACGCCCTCCCCTTCCCGCCAATGCCAGCCGCTTCGAGGATAGGGTCGAGCCTCGCAAGTAGCGTGTCGGCCTCCGCGGGGATGAGGCGCGCAGATGCGAGGTCGAGCGCCGCGGGTATCACCACGTCCATCGAGTGCGTGCTCACGCTCAGCATCAATTCCCAGAGCCGCTTCGCCCGCGCCACACGGTTCGGGCATTCCTTCGGGCTCACGATGGCAGCGCAGGCAGTCAGCACGGCGCCATTCCTGTCCATGCGGTGGTCTGGCACGAAAGGCGTCCTGCCGTCGAGCACGTCCTCGGCGTTGGGGAGGTCGGCCTTCTCCATCCACGTCGTGAAGGCTTGGCAAGCCGCTTCGCCCACGAAGCCCGCGATGAACTCGTCGCGTTCTTCCTCGCTGAGCCCGTGAATCATGCTTGCGGCATGGGCGCGCGTCGCGTTCGCCCAGGAGCGGTCACTCGGCCAAGCGCGGTGGATGCGAGGGTCGTCACGCCCAGGCATCTTGTTCTTCCACGTCGGGCACGCGGCGAAGAAGGCGTTCTCCAGGCTGATGGCCCTGGCGTATGCGGCAGGCCATGCAGCCCGCACACGAGCCTCCTCCGCCTTGGTGTCCACGGGCTCGCGCAGCTTGGCGCCTTGCACGACCCGCGCGTTGTAGGCGCGCCGCTCCTCCGGGCTCGGCGCGTCCCAGCGCAGGAAGCACCAGCGGTTGGCGAGCGCGGGCTCGAAGTCATGGCCGTTGGTCGCGATGTCCACGGGGTTGCAGGCGCCAATCACGCGCACGTTGTCGGGCAGCAGGGCTCCGCCGATGCGCCGGGCGCCGATGAGGCCCATCATGGGCGCTTGGAGCACGGGGTTGACCGTGTTGGCCTCGTCCACAAACACAGCGCCTCCGATGTCGGCGTCGTAAGCGTCGAGCCAGTCCGGGGTCGGGTAGCTGATGCGGGTGGGTCCACCCTTCTTCGCCTGCACGGGGTAGGGAGTGGCGCCGAAGGCAGCCTCGCCGCGCTCGCTCGGGCTCAGCACCTCGCAGTGCATGCCGAGCGTCTCGTGCACGTACTCCTCGATGGCGTCGCTCTTGGCGGTGCCGGGGTCGCCCTCAAAGAGCACGGTGAGCCCAAGGCGCCCGTGTCGGTTTGCCGGGGTGAACATTGCCGCGTGAAGGATGCGCAGCCGGGATGCGATGGTCGTCATTGTCAATCTCCTTGCCGAAGCTGAATGGTCAGGGTCGTGCCGCACGAGCAATCTCGGTACTCCAGCACTTCCCCCCAGGGGAGCGTGGTCGTGCCGAGGTAGCGCAGGAATGCCCACTGGATGGCGCAGTAGGCAGTCCCGCAGCAGTCGCACTTCTTGATTCGGTTCATCAGCAGTCCACGTCGATAGCGAGGGAGTTGGCGAAGCGTGCGGTCGTCCGCTCTGCCACTTCGGCGAGGAAGTCGTCGTAGGAGGCGTATCCGGCGTCGCGCACGAGCGCCGCAGCCTTGCGCGTCGCGGAGCGTGCCACGAGGGAGCCGCACTCGCTGGGCGCGTGCGTTGATGAGGCCGAGGGCATCAATCACATTGCCCACGAGGGTTCCGAGTGTTGTCTTCATGCGTCAATCTCCTTGTCGTTGGTGGCGGTGCCGTCCGCCAGAGTCACGTGGTCGAGCGCGGGGTCGTCCGTCCCGGCGCTGGAGTCCTTGCGTGCCGCAAGCAGCGCGCGCCCCTTGGCGAGGTCGAGCGGCTTGGCAGTGAGGCGCCGGATGCGGGCGCCGAGCTTCGTCGTGTCCACGCCACGGTCGCGCAGCGTGGCGAACCAGGCACGGGTCGTGAGGTCTTGCTTGGCCGAGTTGCAGCTCAGGCACGCGGTCACGAGGTTGTCGGCCTCGTTCGTTCCGCCAAGCTCGCACGCCACGAGGTGGTCGAGCGTGAGCACAGCGCCGTCTTCCACGCCAGCGCCGCAGTAGGCGCAGCAGAAGCCGTCCCGCGCATAGAGCGCGAGGCGCTTCTCGGGGCGTATCCACTTCGAGCCTTGGTTGCGGGTGCGTGCCATCACTTGCTCCTTGCCATGTCGGCCTGCGCCGCTTCGAGCGCGGCGAGGAGTTCGTAAGCCGCTTCGAGCGCGCACTGCATCTCCTTGCGGGCGCCGGGCGTCGTCGGCTTCTGCGCGCGCACTGCGTCGAGGAGGGCGGTAGCGGTGGCAATCGTCTCGCTCATGTTCATCGTCTGCCTCTTCTGGGTCGTGGTCATGGGGACCAGAGGTGCTGCAAGTCTCGGCCCTCCTACGCCCGCTAGCCTTGCGAATGCGCGCACGACTTCTCGGCGGAAAGCTCCCTCCTTCTAGTGTGCGCTCTGGCGTCGTATCGCAGAGTGTGCGCCGCGGTGCGGAGTGCTCGGCCAGAATCACGCGAAGTGCCTTGTTTTCAAGTGCAACCCCCCACTCCGCAAGTTATTGCATACCTTGCAACGCTTGCATGCCTTGCGCGCCTTGCGCCATTATAGTGAGGCCGCGAATCCAGCGCGTTGGCGCAAGTGCTTCCGTCGTGTCGCGGTGGCCCGAGACATGCAGCACCTCTGGTCCCCATGAATCCGCACCGAAAAGAGCAGACGACGATGATGCCCGAAAGCCCGACCGGCTGCCGCGTGTACGGCTACAAGGACACGCCTTACGGAAGGCGCGTGGACGTGGCCCTCTACGACACGCGGACCACGGAGGACATCTACTGGAGTGCCCGCTGCAACAGCTACGTGCTCGCCGCGGACCCTGGCGATGAGGCGCCGAGGCTCGTGTGCATCAATGGCGCTGGCGAAGTGCGCTGGGACGCGACTAACTACGCCTGGGCAGAAGGCGACAAGGGAGCCCGCGAGCACTTCGGCGTGGACGTGCGCAAGACGACCAAGCGCCAGGCCGAGGCGCGCTGCCGCGAACTCTTTGGGCGTGCCGCGCACGCCACCTTCCGCATGCGGCTCGGCAGACCGCGCTACGAAGTGACCTTGGGCGACCCGACGCTGCGGGACGCCAAGACCGTGACCTACGCCTCTGAGAACGGCTTCGACGAGGCGATTGAAGCGGCGCTCACGGCGAGTGCCGCGAATGCAACCGTGCCCAATGGCGCACCCGACAGGAGATTGACCATGAGCAAGAAGACCACCAAGACCACCTCCGCCTCCACCGACCTCGCCGCGAACGGCGAAAGCACGCAAGCGCAGCCCGTGGCACGCGAGGAGATGGAGCGACTCGGCTTCATCGGCAAGGCGGACGCGCCCGCGAAGAAGCGCTCGCGCAAGACCCGCGCTGCCGAAGCTGCCGCGAAGCCCACCGACCTGGCGCTCGTGCCAGAGCCGACTCCCGAGCCCGCGCCAGAGCCCCAGCCCGTGGCGGATGCCTCCCCCCAGCCCGAGCCCCAGCCCGAGCCGACCCCGGCGCCCGCGACCAAGGAAGCCAAGGCGCTCGCTGCCTACGAGAAGTGGGTCGCCACGGCGAAGGCTTACGACGCGCGGATGAAGGAGATGGGACCGGCGCACCAGAATGCGGCGCTCGTGCACAACACCTACGTGCGGATGACGCAACTCGTGGGGAAGCTCGAAGCGCTGGGCACTGAGGACGGCATCGTGACCGCCATCGAGGCGCTGCGCACGGCGCTTCCCGCGCTCGTGGCTGCTGAGGGCGCGCTCAAGACGCTGCCCTACGGATGGAAGCCCGCGCCCAAGACCGCCAAGCCCGCGCCCAAGACCGCCAAGCCCGCGACGAACTCGCTCGCTGTGGGGACGCGCGTGAGCGTGCGTGAGGACAAGCGCGCCACCTACGCGGAAGTGCTCACGACGGAACAGATGGACGTGCTGACCGTGGAAGCGCCCGTGGCGGGCAACAAGTGGCGCTGCGTGGCCTCGGACGGCGCCATCGCCGTGCTGCCTCGCGGGCACATCTGCCCTGTGACCGCCTAGCTACGACGCGCTGAGAGCGCTCGACCCTTGCGAGGTCGAGCGCTCGACTGCGGGGCGAAGCCCGCAGGGCTCACGGCGAGCCCCAACCGAAGGAGATTGCACCATGACGATTACACCCCAGGAAACCGCGGCACTGCACGGCGCTTTGCGCGCCGGGAACCCGGAGCTGTACGGCTCTTCTTACGTTGCCGTCGAGAGCGTCGAGACGGCAGGGAGCGCCGTCTGGTGGCGGCTCTCGGGCGGGTTGAACCTCGCCGCGCTTGAAGCGGCTTGGGTGGAAGCCGGGCTCGACCCCGAGCTGCTGCCACGTGCTCCCTCCCCTCAGACCGCCCTCGCTCGCGCCGCGAAGACCCAGGCCGGACCCCGGATGCTCGTGCGCTCGCTTGACGGCGGGAAGGGCTGGGCCATCGTGGCGGAGAAGGCACAAGGCGAGGACCTCGACTACGCCGTGGAGGCGCGGCTCGGGCTCAACGCCGCTGGGCAACTCGTGGTCAAACCTGTGGACCACAAGCGCGCCGACGAGCTGGCTGCCTCCTATCGGCGCCACCTCACGGACCTCATCCAAGCCGACGTGAGCCCGTGGCTGACGAAGCTGATGGGCACCGTGCACGCTGTGAGCCTCCGCGACACCGGAGGCGTGTACTTCGTGCCGCGGACGCACCTCGACATGTGGCGCGCCATGGTCGCAGCCATCCGCAAGGCATCGAGCCACGCTGTGCTGGGGATGCCTTGCATGCGAACGGATGAGGCCATCGAGGCCATCACCGATGCCATCGCCCAAGAAGCGCGCGCCGAAGCGGAAGCGCTCGAAGAGGAGCTGGCGAAGGCGCAAAGCGGAGACGCCGATGCGCCCAAGCTCGGAAGCCGGGCGCTGGAGGGCAGGCTCACGAAGGCCGACCGCGTGAAGGCGAAGGTCGCATCCTACGAGGCGCTGCTCGGCCAGAAGCTCGACGCGCTGCACGAGCGGCTCGACGAAGTGAAGGCGAAGCTTGCGCGGGCGCGGCTCACGGTCGAAGCCGGGAACGGCACCTCGCTCGGGCAGGGACGCCTGGAGGTAGACCTGGGATGAGCACGGATGCCATCACGCGCATCTGCCACGCTGCCGCGGCGCGCTACGCCCGGCAGTGCTGGTGGGCAGACCCAGATGACCTCCGGCAGGAGGCTCACCTCGCCGCGCTCCACG
>Ga0255347_1000370_pt1 | contig 83881 bp, 77 predicted proteins | sample wastewater_treat_2_FD_192479 | JGI IMG/M metagenome (GOLD analysis project Ga0255347, IMG submission 192479) | Wastewater microbial communities from Lulu Island WWTP, Vancouver, Canada - plant24 | ecosystem: Engineered > WWTP > Wastewater > Unclassified | place: Canada: Vancouver, British... | reverse complement strand
GCTTGCGAAAAAATGATCCTTCAGCCTAAATATTCAGCCGGATTGAGACCTTAAAATATTTCTCCAATATTCTGCTGTCAAAAAGCAGATAAGTATCCCGTCGCAAAAATAATTGCGACACAGTCTCCCGTCCGGGGCAGGACTTTGCTCCCCGCTACCGTGCCGCCTACAAAAGAGCCGCGACAGCCGAGAGTTCCTTCAACTTCTCCATGGTGCACGCTCTGGCGCGGGCGATCATTGCCGCCGGCACAACCACCGATGTCTATAAGATCAGAGCCGCCTTCCCCAGGGCATTTCCAATGTTCGCCACCGAGTTTCCGATGGAGGCGTACGGCATGATGGATAACGGCCGTGTGCTGGTGATGACCGGAACGCAGACGATCACCGACGGCCGGATTGACAAACCCGAGATGTATGTGTGGTGGACCAAAACACAAAAAGAGTATGACCAGATAGAAAAAATGTCACAGATCGATGCGAGCATACCGCGTCGCTGGCTGCCGGTGGAATAGCCGCTGATTGTATTTGCCGTGCCGCTCCTCGCGGGACGTTTTTTCCTCCGGTTAATTTTCAGGCGGAGAAAGAAAGTATGAACATAGCGAAATTGAGGGAAATGAAGGTTCTCAAGGAGCCGCCCCGGGTAAGCTTTATTTCCAGGGGTACGGAGATGACCAACTTCGAGTTCCTGGCCGCGTCACGCAGGCTGGTCACCGTTTTAAAAGATCTCGGTGTCAGGAGAGGCGAGCGGGTAATCGTACAAATGCCCAACTGCGTCGAGGTGCTGCTCTCCTTCGGCGCGATCTGGCGTCTGGGTGCGATTGCCGTGCCGGTCAACTACATGATGAACGCGGAAGAAATAGCCTCCATTTACGAGGACAGCGGCGCCCGTGCCGTCATCAGCACCGTTGATTTTATGCCGAAAATCAAAGCCGCCAAGGAGAGGGCGCCCCGCTTGAATACCATCATCCTCGTAAATGACGAAGTTCCCGAAGGCACGTTTTCGTTTCATGGTTTGGCGGACAATGCCCCCGAAACCGAAGACATCGTGGACACGGACGATGACGAGGTGGCCGCTCTGATATATACCGCGGGCACCACCGGCCCTCCCAAGGGTGTGATGCTGACGCACGGCTCTCTTTATGCCAACTCCAAAATGTCCTACGAATCGACCAGGATGCCCCACGGCATGACCAATGTGACGGTCCTGCCCCTTTGTCACGCCTACGGCATCGCCGTGGCCAACAGCGGCCTGTTTTACGAACGCACCAGAAGCGTTATTCTCAACACCTTCGACCTGGAAACTCTTTTTGCGGCCATCGACAAATATGACGCGAGCCTTGTGGCGCTGGTGCCCACGATGTATGTATTCATGCTGATGTATCCCAATCCCAACAAACATGATCTGAGCCGCGTCAAGTACTGGCTGTGCGGCTCCGCCCCTCTCGCACAGGCCACCTGGAACCAGTTCTACGAGCGTTTCGGCGGCAGGATTTACGAAGGGTGGGGCCTGTCGGAAAGCGGCGCATCTGGAAGCGCCAACCCCTGTGATGGCCGCCCGGTCAAGGTCGGCTCCATCGGCATTCCTTATGTTGGCATGACCATGGGCATCATGGACGACCGGGGAAGGCTTCTGGAAACCGGTGAATCGGGAGAAATAGTCCTGAAGGGCCCATCGCTGATGAAAGGCTACTGGAACAGGCCAGAGGAGACGGCAAAAGTCATCGTTGACGGCTGGCTCCACACAGGCGATGTGGGCTACCGTGATGAGGACGGCTACTACTGGATAACAGACCGCAAAAAGGATCTCATCATCAAGGGCGGTGAGAACATCTCGCCGCGGAAGATCGAAGAGGTTCTCTACACCCATCCACAGGTGGCCGAGGCGGCTGTCATTGCAATGAAAGACGATGTCTATGGCGAGAATATCAGGGCCTATGTCGCCCTCAAGCCCGGCGCGGAAGTGACCTCCGAAGAAATTCTGGCCCACTGCCGGGCAGACCTGAGCAGTTTTTATGTGCCCAAAGAAGTGATCTTTCTGCCGTCACTTCCCAAAAATCTGGTCGGCAAGATCATGAAAAAGGAATTGCGCGACCTTTCCTGACCACAACGATGGTGACCAAAATAAGGCAGGCGCGAAGGATGCAAGCTGAAAAAGCCACTGAGAGCCCGGAGGAAATTTCCGGGCTTTTCTTTTACCCTTAAGAAACCGCCGCGGATTTGGCGTGGCAATCGGGCGCTCAAGTATGCTACAAATGTTTATCAGAAAGTCGGTAGCGTATGGAAGAGTATCAGGTCATCATTATCGGATCCGGCCCGGCGGGACTCTTTGCCGCCCGGGAGCTCGAGCGCCTCGGTGTGGAGGGAATCGCCCTCATCGACCGGCATCCGTATCCGGCAGGCGGTCTCCTCAATGACGGGAAACTTAATTTCGACTGCCGTGTGGGGATTGACCCGGCGGAGCTCAAACTCGATCCTGAAGCCGCCGCACGTCTGATGGCGGAGATAAGAGAGGTCTTTATTGGTTTTCCCGGTTGCCGCCAGGTGACTTTCACTGACCGCCACGAAAAAATCGAGGAGCTCGGCAATATCGCCCGTGAACATGAAGCGGAATTTCTCGCGCCGGAGCAGTGGCACTGGGGTACGGACAACGGCCGGGCTGTGGTGGATTATCTGCGCGGCGCTCTGACAAAGACAAAATTACTGCTCGGGACGGAAGTTGTCTCCCTCGCCGTGCGCGACGATCGTAACTGGAGCGTTTCGTGCCTCCGGAACAAACAAACACTCGATCTTGCCGCCCGTGTGGTGCTTGCCGCGCCGGGCCGCAGCGGCGCCTACTGGTTTCGCGATGTCGCCCAAAACATCGGCGTGACTCATAATTTCGGCCCCATCGACGTCGGCATCCGCATTGAATTGAACCGAAAATTCTATGACGAAGTGACGGACATCGTCTATGACCCGAAGTTTATTTTCCGTACGGCGCGCCACGGCGACCGGGTGCGTACCTTCTGCACCAATCCGGGCGGCCGCGTGCGCACGGAAGACTACAACAGCTTTAAGCTGGTCAACGGTGATGCGCTGGCCGGAAAGAAAACAGACAACACTAATTTCGCGCTCCTCAACACCATCGCCTTGACCGAACCTTTTTCCGATACCACTGAATTCGGCCAGATGATCGCCAAACAGTTTTTCCTGCTCGGAGGCGGCAGGCCTATTGTCCAGCGGGTTGGGGATTTCCGCGAAGGGCGCAGAAGTTCCGCGGCCACTTTCATGAGCAAGACCCGCCATTTCGGCATGTGCCGGGCCACCTGCCGCGCCACACCGGGAGACATCGCACTGGGCATGCCCGCACGCATCATCGACAATCTGTGGGAGTCGCTGAAGAAAATGGATAAGATCGTGCCCGGTATCCTGCATCCCTCCACGCTGCTTTATGCGCCGGAGATCAAATTTTTCGACACCCATTTCCCGGCCGATGAGCATCTGGAGACCAATGTGCCGCGTATTTTCGTGGCGGGCGACGGCACAGGCAAAAGCCGCGGCATTGTCGGCGCGGGCATCTCCGGCCTTATTGCCGCGCGCGGTATCGCCGAAAAATATTTTTCCTGAACATAGCGGCAAGCTGAGTAAGGCTTGAGGCGCCGCTGATGCAGGAGCTCATCTCCGGCACAGGCGAGTGCTCACCGGACAAAAAAAGCGGGCCTTCGGGCCCGCTCTGTTTTTCCATACTTCAGCCTTTTCATTTTTTCTCCAGCGCCAGCCGCGCCTCTTCCTTGGATTGAAAAATATGCGGGGCGAGATTGCGCTTCTTCAGACCGTCACCCAGTTTCATTCTCAAAAATGCGCTGGTGGTGTAGCGCGTCACGTCACTGTAATATTCAGAGACGACAAATTGAACCATTTTGATGTATTCGTCTTCCAGCTCCGGCACGATGGAAAAGTTGTCGTAGTTGACAATCGTCTTCACGCGCCTGCCCAGCGGCCGGCAGATCTCCGAGACGCGTGTGCGGATCGTGTCGATATCGTTTTTGGTTTTGACGGTCAGCCCCTCGAAATTCACATAGAAAATATTGGTGGCCGGATCATAGCTCAGGCGCTCTTCGATGGGGATGCTCAAAAGATCGTCTTTCAGGCCCATCGGAACCGGCTTGAAAATCCTCTCATCCATCAGCCGCGGGTTTTTGACTATCGGTTGAAAATCCATCTGCCCCAGAATGTCTTTTTCCAGATCGATGCCCGGCGCGATCTCGATGAGCTCCACCCCTTCCGGTTTGAGCTGAAAGACACACCTTTCCGTGACATAATAAATAAGCTGGCTGCCGCGGCGGGCCGTTTCGCCGCTGAAGGTGATCTGCTCGACTGCCTGGAGCAGTTTTTTCACAGACCCTTCCCGGACGATCCGGAGCCGGCCGTCCTGTATTCCGACCTCCAGCCCTCCGGAGGTGAATGTGCCGGCAAAAACGATTTTTTTCGCGTTTTGTGAAATATCGATAAAACCGCCGCAACCGGCAAGTTTGCTGCCGAAGCGGCTGACATTGACGTTGCCCCGGGCGTCCATCTGCGCCAGTCCCAGGCAGGCCAGGTCGAGCCCTCCTCCGTCGTAGAAATCAAACTGCTGGTGCATGCTGATGAGGCAGTCCATGTTGGTGGCCGTGCCGAAGTTGATGCCCCCCGACGGGATGCCGCCGATCGTGCCTGCTTCCGCCGTCAGCGTGAGATAGTCGAAGATGCCCTCTTCATTGGCTACACCGGCCAGCCCTTCCGGCACGCCGATACCCAGATTGACCACCATGTTGGGGCTAAGCTCAAAAGCGGCGCGCCGCGCGATGATTTTGCGCTCATCCATCGGCAACGGCTCCACGCTGGCCGACGGGATTTTCAGCTCGCCGCTGAAAGCCGGATTGTAGGCAGTCCCGAACGTCTGCCAGTGATTTTCGGGTTTGGCCACGACCACGCAGTCCACCAGAATGCCGGGAATTTTCACCTGCCGGGGATTGAGAGCGTGACGGTCGGCGATTCTCTCCACCTGCACGATCACAAAACCGCCCGAATTCTTCGCGGCCATCGCCAGCGGCAGCACCTCCAGCACCAGCGGCTCTTTTTCCATCGTGATATTGCCGTCCATGTCCGCCGTCGTGCCCCTGAGGAACGCCACGTTGATCGGTGTGGTCTTGTAGGCCAGATATTCCCGGCCGTCAAAAGTGATGAGCTCAACCATGTCCTCGGTCGTTACGGCGTTTACCTTGCCTCCGCCGAGACGAGGATCGACATAGGTGCCCAGGCCGACCGCGGAAATGGTGCGCGGATGGTGTTTGGCGATATCGCGGTACATGTGCGTGATCACGCCCTGCGGGAAATTATAGCATTCGATTTTTCCCGCCAGCGCCAGTTTCTGCAGGCCCGGCGCCAGCCCCAGATGGCCGGCAATCACCCGTCTGATGAGACCATCATGGGCGAGCCTCGTCATGCCTTTTTCCCGGCTGTCACCGATGCCGGCGGCGAAAATCAAAGTCAGGTTTTTCGGCTCGCCGGTTTTCAGGAACCTCAACTCCAGCCCCTCGAGAAGCTCCTCGGGCGAGTAGCCCACGAAACCGTCGATGGCCAGCGTATCGCCGTCACGGATGACCCTGATGGCATCTTCCAGGGAGACGATCTTACCGCGCTTCATGCCGGCGCGGATGTCGGCGATGACAGGACTGACAATGCGTTTTTCACTCATGGGTGACCTCCGCTGGTCTGATCAGGCGGTCATGGTGCCGCCGTCCACATAAATGGTGATGCCGGTGATGTACGAGGCGGCATCCGAGGCCAGAAACAGCACGGCGCCGACAATATCTTCCGGTTCGGCGATTTTGCCCTTGGGAATGAGCTTGGAAATGACCTGTTCGAGTTCAGGGTTGGACCAGATGGGCTTGCTGAAATCAGTACGCGTAAAGCCGGGGGCGACCGCGTTGACGTTGATGCCCAGCTGCGCCCACTCCTTGGCCATGGAACGGGTCAGATGTTTGAGCGCCGCCTTACTCGCCCCGTAGGCGGACATCCCTGCTTCGGCTTTGTCCGCTCCCACCGTGGTGATATTGATTATTCTTCCGCCCTTTTGCTCGATCATCTTCGGCACGACCATGCGACTGAGCAGCCAGACCGCCTTGACGTTGGTGTGAAATATTTTATCCCAGCCGTCCTCGCGCAAATCCAGAAGCCCCCTTAAGTAGCTGCGCGCTGCATTGTTGACGAGGATGTCGATGCGGCCGAACTCGGAGATTGCCGCCCCGACCAGATTTTCGAGCTCACCGTTAATCATGATATCCGTCACGACGGAAAGGGCCTTGCCCCCCTGTTTGCGGATCTCGTCTGCGACAGCGTCGATCTCCGCCTTCGTCCGGCTGCACACGACCACATTGGCGCCGGCTTTAGCAAGCCCCAGAGCGATCACCCGGCCGATACCTCTGCCTCCACCGGTCACAATGGCTGTTTTGCCCGATAAATCAAAATTTCCCATAGCCTTTCCCTTCCTTTCTTTAAAAGCTGTGATCTCATCAATACACACAGCTTCTTTTATAAGCTTTTAAAAAAACCTTTGCAAGCGGCGAAACGGGGAATGGAAGATGGTGGATAGTCAATAGCTCATGGCTCGTAGTCAGAAGAGGATTGGAGGATTAGATGATTAGATGATTAGAAGTTTAGAGGGTTAGAGGATTAGCTCGTAGTCCGCTGCTCATGTCCCTTGGCAGGAAACCCTTTTATGGCCGGTTTCTTGAACAGAGGGCGGAAGGTCGTCTTTTACATTGACACCAAAATGTTGCCCTCCTATAATTGAAATCCCTCGTATGGTAATTATCTCTCCCTGATGTGCGATTTTTTTAAGGAAGGAGTTGCATGGGGATCGTCAGGCGTGTGTTAAAAATTTTACCCGGGAGAAAACTCGGGAAGATCAAAGACCTTGACGGCTGGCGGAAATACTATATCCGGCTCATGTTTCTCCTGGGTATGATCGCCTTCCCGCTCGGTTTTGCCGTTTCCATCCCGGTATATGTTTCCGAACACATAAATGTCCTGATCATCTTCGGCGCTGTGGCTTCAGTGGCCATCACCATGGCGCTTATTTTCCTGCGCAGAATCCCGCCCATAAAAACCTTCTTTCTGGTGATTTACGGTTTGTCTATCACATTCCTTATTTTTTTAGGACCCTATCAGGTGCGGCCCGCCTGGCTGGTGATGTGTGTCGTCAGTGCGGCTTTTCTGTTCGGTGTGCGCTCCGCCATAGTCACAACTTGTGTCAATGCCGCCATTCTCATGGGGTTGTATGTTTTCGCCGCCCCGTATCTGTCTGCATGGACTCTGCCGCACCAGGAACCGTTTTCCAAGTGGATTATGTTTTGTGTAAATTTGTCACTTCTATCTTTGGCTTCCGGCCTCCCGGTTGGATTTTTGCTAAACCGCATGGATCTGCTTCTAACTCAAGAGCAGAATTTGAGACGCAGGCTGGAGGATGAAAGCAAGGTATTGCTCACGAGCAATCGGCGCCTGGAGGCGGAAATGGCCGAGCGCATCAGAGCGGAGGAGGAAAACACCAGGCTGAGGGGAGAGCTGCTGCAGGCGCAGAAAATGGAAGCCCTGGGTACGCTTGCCGGCGGTATCGCCCACGACTTCAACAATATCTTGTCAGCCATTGTCGGGTATGGTCAGCTCGTGCACAACGATTCTTCACTTGGCGCAATTGCGCATCGCAACGCCGAACAGCTGTTGCAGGCGGCGCAAAGAGCCAAAGCCCTGATTCAGCGCATACTTCTGTTCAGTCGTAAAACCGGATCTTCCCGCGAAACCCTGGATTTTACCGAAAGTGTTTCCGAGACTCTTCAAATGATACGTGAACTCATCCCGGCCAATGTCGAGCTGAAAATCAGTCTGTCCGGTTCCTGCCCGATCATCTCCAATCCGACCTTCGTGCATCAGATTATCATTAATTTGCTCACCAACGCGGTACATGCCATGGGTGCGGACGGCGGCGCCCTGAGGGTCGAAGTCGCACCGGTTTTTCTTTCCGAAGCCCGTGCAAGGGAGCTTGGCCTGACTGCCGGGAACTATGCAGCCTTGAATGTACACGACTCGGGACCCGGTATGAGCAGGGAAATTGTTGAGAGAATATTCGAGCCCTATTTTACAACGAAAGAGACGGGCGTGGGCACAGGCTTGGGTCTTTCCGTCGTGCATGGCATTGTCAAAAACCATGATGGCGCGATTGTTTGCCTCAGCGATCCGGGAAGCGGTACATCTTTTCATATTTACCTGCCCATGATCACCGATGTGCCGCGCTGTGAAACCGGGCTTCCCGAAGAAGAAAACATGGCGCCGAGACCGGCAGCTGGAACTTTGGAGACTCTGCTTTATGTCGATGACGAGCCGATGCTGGTTGATTCCTATAAGCAACTGCTTTCTGAGTCCGGTTATCATGTAATTGCCAAAACGGACAGTCGCGAGGCTCTGGAAACATTCAGGGAAAATCCCGGGCTGTTTCACGCGGTCATCACGGACATGAGTATGCCCGGCCTCACAGGAGACAAGCTCGCCCGTGAAATTTTAAGCATCAGGCCCGAGATTCCTGTTATTCTCTGTTCAGGCTTCATTGAACATAACTCGGCTCAAAGCGCCGTTCTGTGGGGGGTGCGGGAAGTACTGATGAAGCCCTACACGGTAAACGAACTGACACAAGCCCTGCGCCGGGCGATGGAGGCGGGCGAGCTAAAAGATAATGGTTCATAGCTTTTAGTTGATAGCTCGTGGCTCGTAGTCAGAAGAGGATTAGAGGATTGGATGATTAGAAGTTTAGAGGGTTAGAGGATTAGCTCGTAGTTCGTGGTTGATGGTAAATAGTTGATTGTGATTGGTCCCCCGCTCGTCCTGAGCTTGTCCCGAGCCTGCCCTGAGCCTGTCGAAGCCTGCCCTGAGCTTGTCGAAGGGGGGGGGAGCATGTGAGCGGGAATATGATTAGCCGTTCATGGTTCGACAGGCTCACCACGCACGGTCAGTAAAAGCTCACCACGAACGGGCATTAAAACTCACCACTAACGGTTAATAAAGTGCGCAGCTTGCCACTTCGTGTCCCCTGCCGGCGGGGGTGGCCTGCTTTAGCGGGCCGGGGGTGGAGAGTTAGCGGATTAGATGATTAGAAGTTTAGAGGGTTAGATGATTAGATGAACGGTTTTTTTCGTGATGGACATCCGGTGTGCTTCTTTTTAATGCTTTGCGATTGCCGTAAAGAAAATCACGTCCGGTACGCCTGCTGGAGGTATTGGCGTCACAATGCCAGGCGCGGGTGGGTGATCTGAACTCTGACAATATCGGAACGAAAAAAAACGGAGTGACAATTGAAGGAGGGGAGAGTTTTGCCGAAAACGCCCGCCGGGCGGATGCCGTTTTTGCCACGGGATGGGCGGTGGTGAACGGCACAATTGACGCGACAGCCAAAGTCAGACCGGACACCGTTTTTTACAGCATGGCCATTGCCGGTATCGCCTGCCTGAAGAGACGGCGCCAGTGTTGTTACATCGCAGGGACAGTATCTGATGCCGCCTGTGGCGCAAATCATGACGTGCCCCGGTATACGCCGCCATAATCAAGCGTGGTAAGGCCCGGTGACTTGCCCGGATTGACCATGCCGCCGGCTATAATGCGGACAATGAAAAGCGTATGGTCGCCCGCGTCGAGCCATTGTTCAACTTCGCATTCCAGATAGCCGATGCACTCATCGACGACAGGCAGTCCTCCTGCGGAAAGGGAGTTGCTGACCGTATCAAATTTACTTTTCCAATCGGCGATTTTAAAGTTCTTGATTGAGCCCGCAAAAGAGCGGGGCAGAACATTGAGGCAGAGCTTTTTTGTTTCGAGAATCTGCGCGTGCGACAGCCGGTTTTTACGAATGGCCAGAGCCAGGCGTGGCGGTTCATGAGAGCATTGCGTAAGCCACGAGGCGATCATCCCGTTGTAGCCTTCCGGCGTAGCAATCGTGACCAGATAAATTCCGTATGAAAACCTGTCGAGCACATCCTGAATTTTTTTCTCCATCATCAATCTCCACTTTTGTGTCCGTAGTTATTTAACCGCTGCGGGCAGCTCCAGAAGTGTCGTTACAGGCTGCGCGCCCGCTCCTGCAGTTCTTTTTCCTCCTGTGTCGCCGCTTCGATAACGATACCGTGCGGCAGCGGCCGCCCGTCTCGACCGACATGAACAAACGTCAGGAAGCCCTCTACCAGCAGCTGTTCGTTTTTGCTTACCGTCGCCCGCACGAAGCTGACAAGACGGGTTTTCCCCGCCAGCACGACCCTGCTGACATAGCGAATCACGGTTCCGGCGGGCGCGGGCCTGAGAAACTTCATGCCATGAATGTTCACACAGACAACGCTTTCCGGCTGTGTCAGGTTTGCGGCAGCGATGAACCCCGCCTCGACAAACCATTTGGCCCCCTGGCCGGCAAACAAAGTGCCATGATGATTCAGATCCGCCCCCATCACAACATGGTGAATTTCGCAGAGTTTCATATCCATTGCCTTTCCCTTTCCGGATAGAATCGTCTATGTAAATCATCTTACCAAAAGCACAAACATATGGCAATTAGACAATGGATTGATGATAAACGCCTGCGGCCCTGAACGTTCATAGCCGGCCTTGTGTTAATCATAAAATAGATATAGATAAACAAGCGGATAAAAAAGCGTCGGGTGAATTTGCATGAAGGCCGCCATAACTAAAATCAGCTTCAGATCCATACTCCTTCTTCTGGCTTTTACTGTATCTGCAAATATTGCCGACATCCCCCGCGCCTGCAAATACAATCTCGCAAACATCCCGGTTGTCGAAAAACCGGACGGCTCTGCTGTTGTAGATGCGCAAAACAGATTGCGGATCAAGCCGTATCTTCCTGGAATCGTTTCCGCACACATCTTTCCAGGCGCCGGCCTTTCAGTCTCTGCATGCGTGTGCAATCGCATTGCGTATGCCGGCCCGGAAAGTTTCTTTTTCGCCGCCAGTTCACAGCGCGGCCCACCTTTCAAAATCATTTCTTAACACAGTGCGCTTTGCCTGGTTCGGCCGGATGGTTCTGCTCTCGGTCATCTGTCGGTCTTTGCCGCCTCCGCATGGGCAACCCATGTCCGGCGACGGCCGAAGCCGCAGGTGAGCCCACAACCGCCATGCCACACCAGGCCTGATCAACGTTATGTCGGGTTTTGCCCTGGAAAGGATATGTTAAAAATGAATGCTTTGTATGGAGAACTGATTCTGTTTGTCGTGATTGTACTAATCATAGTCGTTGCCGTAATCGTCGTCAAAAGATCCGGAAGGAAACCGGATAATAAGGAAGGTGACACAACAAAGCACGGGATCGGATCTGAAAATCCGGCGGCTGATTTTCAAAAAAATAACCAAAACAAAAAGTAAAGACCACCGGCGATGGGGGTGCCGGCAGGCATGAAGATCTGATGTTGAAAAACAAACCGGTGGAGACGCTTTCAGTCTGACATATGTACGCCGAGACATTCTATACCTGTCTGCAGTCGGGGGCATCTCCCCGATCCACCGCATACGCTGTTTTTAGACGGCGCCACTATGCCGGATGCACGAATGCAGCATGAAAACGGACAAGGCATAAAATCTGTCCGTGCAAAATTAAGTGGCGGAGTTTGAATTTCTGCCTGAGGCGGGCGGCCCGCGGCATGCCCAACGAGTCGCGTTAAAGCGACTGTTTCGGCAAAATCAGTTCCATTTACGCGACGCCACTTGCCCGCCACTTCCTTCCTGCCGCAGTGATTCCCGCCTAACATATTGTGAACACAATCAATTTAACTTGATGCCTCGACGCGACCCGCTGGCACACAACGTGCAAAAACATAAGGCACAAGAGGTGAAAACCGTCACGGCATTGCCCGGCAGATACAGGAGACAGCGATAATTCCCGCTTTTGAACCGGAGGCCGGCAATTTGAATAACTGGATAGCCTGTGACGGGATAGAGGCCAGATTTAAAATCGATTAACAAAAAGGAGGTATTAATATGCCAAGAGGAGATCAGACAGGCCCGGCAGAAATGGGGCCGATGACAGGAAGAGGCGCGGGATACTGCGCGGGATACGCAACACCCGGTTTTACCAATCCCGTGGGTGGCCGCGGTAGAGGTTTTGGCTTTGGCTTCGGCCGTGGCGCCGGTGCGGGTTTCAGAGGGGTACGAGGCGGCTGGGGAGGCAGAGGTTTTTTCGGACGCTGGGGGATGCCCTTCGGCGGCGGTTTTTTCCAGGCCGCCCCGACGCGCGAACAGGAGATCGACGTTTTGCAGGGACAGGCAAAGTACTTTGAAGATGCCCTGACGGACGTTAAAAAGCGCCTGAGCGAATTGGAGAACCAAAAATAAAACAGCGGGAGCTCTTCCCGCAAGACACACGGGCCGGTTGGCAGATCATTCCAGCCGGCTCATTCTTTTTCATTAAAGCTTACCGGCATTGACCCGGATCAATGATTTTCACCGGCAGCGCTGCTATGCTATAAAATAATGAATATGCTGGTGCGGATAAACATAAAAAGCCGGTGCTCAAATGATCCCCGGCTCAGATAATTAAACCCCCATCGTTTTTTATGGACGATACAGATCAGATAAACCAAATAAAAATATTCAATGACGATGAGCGAAATTAAAAAGATCGGACTTAAATACTGCGGCGGGTGTAAATCCGAATATGACCTGGTACAAACGGTTGCCTCCATCTCTGAAAGGCTCAAAGGAAAAATTGAATTCGTCCCGCACAGCGACCGGGAGGCCTCGGGAACTCTGATTGTTGCCGGCTGCGCTACCGTCTGTGTGGATCGTACACCTTTCGCGGGGTGCCCGATTTGGACCATAACCAATCCGCGGGAAGCGGAACTTTTTGTCGAGCTCATACAAAGTATGCACAAGGAGAGCTACGACACAGCCGAAAATTCGCCCTCTTATTGCGCCCCTTGACGAAAAGATGACAGGTATTAAATTTTAAATCGAAAACGAAAACAGAAAGGAAAATATTATGCCGCTTTATGAGTATAAATGCAGTGAATGCGGTCGGAATTTTGACCGGCTGGTTTCCATCTCGGAGGCATCGAAAAATCAGGTCTGCCCTCACTGCGGCGGGAAAAACACTAAAAAGCAGCTTTCCGTTTTTGCCGCCAAATCATCTTCCCCGACGTTTAGCGCTCCTCCAGCCGGCGGCTTTACGTGAGGGACAAGCGGTTGTTGATCGCGGTCTGCGGTCCCCGATTGTTGCTTTACCGACTCTGAGCGCCAACTCTTTTTCGCTTCCGGAATAAACAAAGCCGGCCACCGTTTATAAACGGAGGCCGGCTTGCCATGTTCAAACCCGCCTGACTCCCTAGCTGTTAAATAGATATCGGGAATTTTGGATGTTACGTTTTCGGACATTCCCGGGAAGTCCTCCGGTAATTCTCAAGTTTCGCCTATTTCGGTTTTTCCCCGCCTTCCGCTTTGGCCACGGGAGCGTCAAGAGCATCTTCATCCGGTTTTTTCTTTAAGCATTCACTCATGAATGCTTTGCGCTCGTCACCCTTGAGACCCTTGGCCTTGGCTTCGGCATTGCAGACTCTCATTTTCTCATACTGGGCCTGCTGTTTGGGGCTCGCTGCCTTCTTTCCTGGATCGGCCGCCAAAGAGCCGAACGCGATCAGCACAGCTGCTAAAATCGATACTGCAAACACACTGATTTTAATGCTTCTTTTCATACTTTCCTCCTTGAAAGTTAATTCAAGAGGCACCGCAAATGCGTCAAAAGCAAAGGTAAACAAAACCTAACTTCCGGCCTCCTGTCCAACTAAATCTATTGAATATTTTACTGGGGAAAACTGAAAGTTCTTATTAAAAGAAGAGAGCAAAAATGTCAAGCAATATTTAACAAAAAGCGGACTTTCAGTCCCGGTGAACGTGTTTTGCCTGGTAGCGGATCGGGATATGATCAACGCTGAGGCCTTGACCGGATCCGAAGGACGGGATATCCCTTACATCCCGGGAAGCCGCACGAGAAAAAACAAAGAAGTGCAAAATGATGTTTTCCTGCGCGGCGGCCGTTACAAAGAAGTTTATCCGGAAACCAGATACCGCCCCTCTTCTCCGACGATCCGGAGAATCATGTAACCGCCGCCGATTTTCAAATTACAAAATGCGGTGCCAATAACTTTTCGGGGGCACTTATCTATGAAATATCGTTAAACATTTTTTTGCAATTGTTAAAGATCAATTAAATATAAATTTCCCCGAAAGACAGTTGGATCAGGCCGTCAGGAGCGGCCGCTTTATCTGTCTTCCCCTGCCTCCGCCCGACGAACTCCGGCCATCACCACCACCGGAGGCGGCCGTACCTGTGAGAATGGCGGCAAGCTCCGCGACGAAAGATTCCATAAGGCTTGCCTGACTCTTGAGCTCCTCGGCGGCGGCGGTCTCTTCCGCGCTGGAGGCGGACTGCTGAACAACCTTGTCCATTTCAGACACAGCCTGATTAATCTGAAAGATGCCCTGCGCCTGCTCGCCCGAGGCGGCCGCAATCTCTTCCACAAGCTGAGTCACCTTGCGGGATATTTCCACATTGGACTGGAAGGCCTCGCGGGTTTTAAGGGTCATCTCCTGCGTGCTTTTGACCGCCTGAATGGTATTCTCAATGAGAGCGGACGTATCTTTGGCGGCCGCCGCCGAGCGCATCGCCAGATTGCGCACCTCGTCGGCGACGACGGCAAAGCCCGCCCCCGCCTCACCGGCTCTGGCCGCCTCCACTGCGGCGTTTAGCGCCAAAAGATTGGTCTGGAAGGCTATTTCGTCAATATTTCTGATTATCTTGCCCGTTTCTTCACTTGTTTTCATGGCCGTCTCCACCAGACCCGCCGTCTGCTCCACATGATGATTGACGTTATCTACCACCTGGGCCATTTCAGCCATCAGCGACTTGGCCTGTCCGGCATTATCCGCATTCCGTTGCGTCATCGAGGACATCTCTTCAAGCGAGGCGGAGGTTTCTTCCAGAGAGGAGGCGGCCACATGCTCGGCGCCGTTTTGTATACCCGTGTTGGCGCGCGTGATCGGATTTGTGATGGAGCGGCTGATGAAAAAGCCCAGAATCAAGGCAAACGCCAGCCCGGCAATGATGCCTACTGCCGCCACACTGTTGTTCACACTCATTTTCCTGGCAGTTTTTTGTTTAGCGGTTTGAATGTGCTGGTCGACAAGCGGGCGGATCCGGGCGAAAACCTGCTGCACATCGCGGAGTGCCGGGTCGGTGCGGGACCTGAAAGCTTCAAGCGCCTCTTCGCGGTTTCCGTTTTTAAGTGCCTGTTCAACCGCAATTGCCGATGCGTGCAGCTGCTGGTGTGGTTCATCCATTTTTGCAAACAACTCCCTGAGGGCCGGGATTTCTTTTTCGGCCTTTTGGCGTGCATCGCTCGAACGCCAGTGTCCGAGCGCGCATTTATGATGGTCAGTTTCCACGCCCAGGTCGGTGAGCGATTCGTTACGCTGAAACTGGCCCACTTTCCGCACCCACACCAGATGATCGATTTCCTTGGCCAGCATCTCTTCCGTAATGCCGTGCGCGTTGGATAATTCATGGTTGGCCTGCCCGGTGCTCCATGAGCTGTATATTCCACTGAGCCTGACGAGTAAAATAATGGCGGCCATCAGACCGAAGCTCATCATAAGTTTTTGCTTCAGATGGTATTTTTCATGTTCACACAAGCTCCCGATAGCTTGTATTTGTTGTATCCGCAAAGGACAGATAAAAATTACGTGTTTTCAATCACAATGCTCTTATCGGGCAATAAACCGGAAACTTTAAAAACATCAGCCGCTGTATTGTATCTGTATTATTTGTTTGGGTATTTAACTGGCAGAGCGCTGTTTCAAGTTTTTACTTGCTTAGTTGGCCGTGCTGAATTAAATGAATTCCATACTTATAAGAGAGGTTTATAGATTTATGACTGACGAAACTTCCCGTGGTGAGACGGACCTGCCGGCAAGTGATGAGCTCGGCGATGTCCGCCTCGATGAGCTGTCCGGCCCGTTGCAGGAGGCGTGTGCCCGCGCCGGCTGGAAATCGCTGGTGCCGGTGCAGGCCAGGGCGATTCCCTACCTGCTGGCCCGACGTGATGTGATGATACAGTCGCGCACCGGCAGTGGGAAAACCGGCGCGTATCTACTGCCGATCATGCAAAATGTGGATGTTGAGAAAAAAGCGGCCCAGGCGCTGGTGCTGGTGCCGACGCGCGAACTGGCGCTGCAGGTTTCCCTGGAGGCAAAGCTCCTGGCCGGTGACACAGAATTTAAGACCGCCGTCGTTTACGGAGGGGTCGGCTACGGCGCCCAGCTCGAGGCATTCCGCCAGGGGGCGCAACTTGTGGTCGGCACGCCCGGTCGCATTCTCGACCACCTGCTCAAGGATACCCTGTCGCTGGATAATTTACGGATTCTTGTTTTTGACGAAGCCGACCGGATGTTGTCGATGGGCTTTTATCCCGATATGGTGAAAATCCGCAAATACGTGCCCATCGGCAAAATCGCCAGCAGCATGTTTTCCGCCACCTACCCACCGCAGGTCGTGCGGCTGGCCGATCAGTTCCTCAAAAGCCCCCGGCTGTTGAGTTTAAGCGGCGACCAGGTGCATATTGCGGAGATCGAGCATGTGTTTTATGTCGTGCCGGGGATGCGCAAGGAAAGGTCGCTGGTGCGTATCATTGAAATTGAAAATCCCGCCTCCGCCATCATTTTTTGCAACACCAAAGACGCGGTTCATTATCTGTGTATCGTTCTGAAGCGTTTCGGCTATGACGCGGACGAACTGAGCTCCGATCTGGCGCAGACGGCCAGAGAGAAAGTGATGGCGCGTGTGCGCCGCGGCGCGCTCAGGTTTCTGGTCGCCACCGATGTCGCGGCACGCGGTATCGACATCCCGGAGTTGTCGCACGTCATCCAGTATGAGCCGCCGGAGGACCCGGAGGCCTATATTCACCGGGCCGGACGCACCGGCCGGATGGGCTCCGGCGGCGTGGCCATTTCATTGGTGGCGGAGATGGAGAAGTTCAAGCTGCAAAGCATCGCCCGCCACTACAATATCCGTATGGAGGAGAGGCAACTGCCCGGTGACCAGGAGCTTGAACAGGTGGTTGCACAGCGCGTCACCGCCCTGCTGGAGGGTCGCCTGCGGGTGCGTGATAACCTGCAACTGGAGCGGATGCGCAGATTCTTCCCGCTGGCGCGGCAGTTGGCCCAGTCGGATGAGGGGCTGTCGCTCATGGTCATGCTGCTGGATGACTACTACCAGCAGTCGCTCCATGCACCTCCGCCCCAGCCCGCCCCCGAGCCGGACGAGAAAGGGGCCGCGAAAACCAATGCCCCTTCCAGAAGAAAAAGGGCACGCCCCCGCAAACGAAAAGAGCAAGGGGTGTAACCATGCTGAATTTCGGCTCATGTTTTGTGAAAATATTTAGATACATTGTCGTTTGTCTTTGTGCCGGAGTGCTGCTTTCGTGCAGCCTTCTTCACAGGGAAACACCGCCCGAGCCACCGCCTAAACAGGCGAAAATCGCCGTCGTGCTGGGTGCGGGAGCTGCGCGGGGCTTTGCGCACATCGGTGTGCTGAAAATTCTCGAAACCCATCGCGTGCCGATCCATATGGTGGTCGGCACCAGCGCCGGCGCCTTTGTCGGCAGTCTCTATGCCTATGGCTTAAGCCCATATGAGTTGCAGTCCATCGCGCTGGGCATACAAAGAGACGATGTGGCAGATTACACCATCCCGGACAATGGCTTCATCAAGGGTGAAAAGCTGGAAAACTATGTCAATAACCGGGTCAAATTCACACCGCTCGACAAACTTAAAATTCCCTTCTACGCTGTGGCCACCAACATCCAGACCGGCGAAGAAATGGTTTTCGGCAGGGGCAATACCGGCCGCGCTGTCCGGGCAAGCTCAGCGGTGCCCGGTGTTTTCAATCCCGTGACAATCGGTGAGAGCATGTATGTGGACGGGGGAGTGGTGAGCCCCGTGGCGGTGGACGCGGCCAGACGCCTCGGTGCGGATGTTGTCATTGCGGTGGATATCTCGTCGGGCGTCACCCCGGCCGCACCGTCGGGAACGCTCGAAACCGTCATGCAATCGGTCGATATCATGCACAACAAAATGTCGGTGATCCAGCTCAAAGGTGCGGACATCGTCATCAGGCCCAAAGTCGCGCATATCGGGTCCGGCGATTTTACAAAAAGGAACGAGGCGATCATGGAGGGGGAAAAAGCCGCCGCCGCGGCCATGCCGGCGATAAATGAAATTCTGGATGCCATGAGGCGCGACGGGAAATTGCCCTGAAAATTACGGTAAGTAAAAAAGAATGTAAAACACCGGAAAACTCATGTTTTCATAGTCATTGACACACCGGGACGGGTATTGTGCGCTTATTCATTTGTTATATGGGGAGATTTACTGTATAGGCGCTGACTTTATTGCTGAATAACAAGGGGGAAGGAAAGGGGGAAATCATGAATAAAACAGTTTGTCGGGGTGATCAGTCAAAGCGGCTCGTGTTCGGGTGGCTTGGCCTGTTTTTTCTTCTGGCTCTTATTTTTGCCGGCTGCGGCGGAGGGGGAGGTGATTCCGGTGGCTTTATTCTACAGGATGAACCGCCGCCGGCCAGCTCCGCCAAGGACATCACCGCTTTTTCCTTCGGCGCTTCCGGGAATGCCGGTTTGCCGGCCGATGCCGCAGGTGTCATAACCGGTAGCAATATCACCGTAACCCTCCCAGTCGGCGTCAGCCGGAACCCACTTGTCGCCACATTCACCACAACGGGGGAGAAGGTTTTTGTTGATTCTGTCATGCAAACCAGCGGCGTGACGGCAAACAATTTTTCAGGCTCTGTTACCTATACCGTTGAAGCTGAGGATGGGACGAAAAAAAATTATACAGTTACGGTAACCAACGCTCCGAACAACGCCAAGGACATTACCGCTTTTTCATTTATGAGAGCAAACAACAGCAGCTACCTGTCGCAGGATGTCTACGCTGCCATTTCCGGCACGAACATCTTGGCCACCGTTCCCAACGGAGTGGATCGCAGGGCGCTCGTGGCGACCTTCGCCACGACAGGGCAGACGGTCCGGGTCGGTTCAACCACGCAAACCAGCGGTGTGACGGCAAATAATTTTACGGGACAGGTCACCTACACTGTTGTGGCTCAAGACTCGACTGTAAAAAATTATACTGTTACAGTCAATGAAGCGGCCGCGTCCACCGGCGCCATCATCGCCGATCACCTGGCGGCAGCGGCTTTTACTTTGATACCGACAAACGCCATCACAAACGCCAAGGCAAATTTGCACATCGCCTACGGTCACACCTCGCATGGCAGCCAGTTAATTACCGGCATGAATGCCCTGGCTTCGTACAACAGCCTGTATTCCTGGCATCCCTCTGGAACAGGTGGTGCGCTGCACCTTCGTGATAATCCTTTCTCCGGCGCAAACGATCTGGGGAGTCCCGACCGGACTTCCTGGGCAAGTGCCACAAGGACTTTTTTGAATGCCAATCCGACAATCAACGTCGTTATCTGGTCTTGGTGCGGGCAGGTGGACGGCTCCGAAGCCCAAATAAATCAATATCTGAATTTGATGAATCAATTGGAAGGCGAATATCCTGCAGTCAAATTTGTGTACATGACCGGTCACTTGAACGGTACAGGGCAGGCAGGGAATGTCAATCAACGTAACGAGCAGATCCGCCAGTATTGCCGGACCAACAACAAAATTCTTTTCGACTTTGCCGATATTGAAAGTTATGACCCGGACGGAGCCACAAATAACAAAAATTACATGATACTTTACGCCAATGATGCATGTGACTACGATAGCGATGGCAACGGTACCCGTGATAAAAACTGGGCAACTGACTGGGTGAATGCCCATCCCGGCGATCCGCTGACAACGCTGGCTAATAATTGTAGTGGCTGTGCACATAGTAAGGGGCTTAACTGCGCCTTGAAAGGCCGTGCCGCATGGTGGCTGTGGGCGAGGCTGGCCGGCTGGAATCCGTAGCCGCGGCCCGGACGCAAATAAAAGAGTTTCATACGGGCGGCCACGTGTATCGACAATATGATGGCCGAAGATAGTTCTTGCCCGGGGAAAGATCATCGTCAAAAGACGGGCCGGCACGCGCCCGTCTTTTTTTAAGAGCCCTTGCGCAGATTGTATTTGATCATTTTCAGCTGCAGTCCCTTGCGGCTCAAGCCCATCTGCTTTGCCGCCTTGGTGACATTTCCGTCGAGGTCCTCAAGGCACTTGATGATCATCTGCTTTTCCACCTCTTCAATGTGGGCGCGCATGAAGTCTTTTAAGGGCTTGTCGCCAAATTCTCCGGGAGCGAGGGCATTTTTTTCGAGCTCATCCTTGAATTCCTGGGGGACCTCTGCGGCGGTGATGACGCTTGTTGAGGCCATGAGCATCATCCGCTCCATCAGGTTTTCCAGCTCGCGGATGTTTCCCGGCCAGCGGTGCTCCAGAAGCATGTCTTTGACTGCCGGGTCCATGCCGGTGACGGCAAGCCCCAGCTTCTGATTGATTTTCTGTATGAAATAATCGGCCAGTACGGGGATGTCATCCGTTCTTTCCCGCAGAGGCGGCACGTTGATGGGGAAGACATTGAGGCGGTAGAACAGATCCTCGCGAAAACTTCCCTCTTCGACACTTTGAGTGAGATTTCTGTTGGTGGCGGCGATGAAGCGTACATCCACCTTTATCGTCTTCAGGCCGCCGATCCGCTCGAATTCCTGCTCCTGCAGGACCCGCAGGAGTTTGACCTGCATTTCGCGCGGGATTTCCGCCACCTCGTCTAAAAACAGAGTGCCTTTGTGGGCCAGTTCGAATTTGCCCGGCTTGGTGATGGCCGCACCCGTAAAAGAGCCCTTCTCGTGGCCGAAAAGCTCGCTCTCCATGAGGGATTCCGCAATGGCCGCGCAGTTTATCTTGATGAGCGGGTTGTTTTTTCTGGGCGAGTTGCGGTGAATGGCCTCGGCGACCAATTCCTTCCCCGTGCCTGTTTCACCTGTAATCAGCACTGTGGTGGTCGTGGGCGCGACGCGCGCGATCGCATCGAACATTTCCTGCATTGTCCGGCTTTGCCCGATGATGCCCGCCCGTTCGATGTCTTCCGGTGGCAGGAGAAACTCGTTTTTTTTCAGATTGCCGGTTTTCACCGCCTTGGCCACGACGTTTTTGATCTCGTCAAGCTCGAAGGGTTTGGTGATGTAATCGAGCGCCCCTTTTTTGAGAGCCTCCACGGCCGTGGCCACCGTGCCGTGGGCGGTGATGATGATGACCGGCAGATCCGGATATTCGCGACTCATCCGGTCGAGAAGTTCCATGCCGTCCATACGCGGCATTTTCAAGTCCGTGATCACCGCCGAAACGGGAACCGACTTCAACATCTGCAGCGCCTCCAACCCGTCGGAAGCTGTGGCCACCCCGTAGCCTTCTTTTTTCAGCATGGCCTCCAGAACCAGCTGCATATTTATTTCGTCATCAACGATCAGTATTTTGTCCATATTTTTCTACTATTATGACTTTCCGTTTAAATCAAGAGGCGGGGATTTAATTTGAGCTGCCCGTGTCGAGGCGGATGTAAAAAACGCTTCCCCGGCCGGGCTGGGATCTGGCGCGGATGGAGCCGCCATGCTCCTTGATGATCTTTTGGCAGATTGCCAGACCGAGCCCGACACCCCTGTCCTTGGTGGTGTAGAAGGGCTTGAAGATGTTTTTGAGTCCTGACGCTTCGATGCCCGCACCTGTGTCGCCGACGGTGATTTCCACGGCTGCCGACACATCTGTTTCGACTTTTTGCGATGAGAAGGTGAGTGTGCCTCCGTCGGGCATGGCCTCAATGGCGTTTAAGGCAATGTTGATGATGACCTGTATGAACTGCTGTTCATCTATTTTGACGGCGGGCAGGCCTTCTTGCAGATCTTCGATGATCGTGATGTCTGAAGCCGGTCGGTTGGCGGCGATGACAGAGATGGCCCGGCGGATTACGGTGTTTATGTCACGCGGCTGAATATCGGCACGGAAGGGGCGCGCATAGTCCAGAAATCTGCTCACAACAGTGTTGAGACGGTTGGTCTCTTCGATGATCACACCAAGAAGCTTTTTGTGCTCGTCGGTGTGGGACTCGGAGGCGAGGTACTGGGCCGCACCCTTGATCGAGCCCAGGGGGTTGCGGATCTCATGGGCAAATACGGGCGCCATTTCCGCAAGCAGCGATGATTTTTCCCTCTCCAGCTTTTCATCGAACTCATAAAGAGAGGTGAAAACATTTTTGCTGTCGGGATAGAAAAAACTGAAAATCTTTTTCAGTATGATCCTGACGGGGGTGACGGAAATGACGATCAGAAAGGCGGCCATGAGGACGCTGGTGAAGGAAAGGCCATCCGGGCTGAAAAAGAAGGCAACCGTATAGAAGATGAAAGCGCCGGTCAGTGTGCTTACGAAAATGATCAGTGCGCGGGCGAAATAATCATGGAGGGCGGAAAGCTGCGGGTAGGCGACAACCAGCAGTGTGAAATAAAGAAGCGCCGACAGAACGAGGCCGGTGACGGGTGGAAAACCGCATACCAGATCTCCCCATACGGAGGCGACGCATGAAGCGGCGGCGATGGCGCAGGCGACCAGAAGATACTTAAGCCTCCTTTTATCCGGGCCGGGGGACAGTTTTTTCACATGCCACACCAAAGCCGCGTAGCAGACAGCCAGAACCACCAAAGCATAGGTGCTCACCAGAGGGGGGAAGTAGAGCCATCGGCCCAGCGGTGAAAACTTCAGAATGACACCTGCCGCGCTCAAGGCCGCCGTAAGGGCGACCGATCCCTGTGTCAGGTAGGAGCGGCTGCGCGTCAGATGCAGGAAGAACCACACGGCCGGGGGAGCCATCGCCAGAATCCCGATTTCACGGATATCCGCCCAGAAAGAACGGGGGGAAAGCTCCTGGGAAAACAGCGCCGTTTCCGCGACACAGACCGCCATGCAAAAAGCGGCGAATGAAATGTGCAGCCTGTCCTTCTTGTCCGTGATGAAAACAGACAAAGCGATCGTGAAGCTGGTGGCCGCCAATGTAAAAGTGTCCATAACCGTTCATGCACCGTTGTTATTTGTGGTCGGGACTCTATATCTCAGAAAAATAAAAAAACTAAGCACAATATTTGCGGCAAGACGAGCGCCCGCCCATGACGGATGTTGACTTTTTGCCGTGGCTGTTCTAAAAGCCTGTAAACTAAAGAAAAGCCATGGAGCAATGATAACATGAAGAAAAAAGATTTTTTGAAAAAAGCAGTTGAGCATATCGATATCAAGGCGATCAACTCCGTCGAGATGATCGAGGCCATGAAAAAAATGTCCTTTTCCGCACGCGATCTGGCCAATGCCGCCGAAATCTACGACCGGATGCTCAAAGACAGGAAATGCGCGATCATCCTGACACTGGCCGGTTCCACCAGTGCGGCCGGCTGTATGCAGGCCTATGTCGATCTGGTCAAAAACAACATGGTGGATGCGGTCGTGGCCACCGGCGCTTCCATTGTCGATATGGATTTTTTCGAGGCGCTGGGCTTTAAGCATTATCAAGGCACGCCGTTTGTGGACGACAGGCTCCTGCGCAGTCTGTATATCGACAGGATCTATGACACCTTCATCAGCGAAGACGATCTGCAGCATTGCGACCGCACTATCAAAAAGATCGCCGACGGTCTCGAGCCGCGCCCCTATTCAACGCGTGAGTTTATCGCCGAAATGGGGCGTTATCTGACCAGGCACGCCAAAAAGAAAGATTCCCTCGTACAGGCCGCTTTTGAAAACAATGTGCCCATCTTCTGCCCTGCTTTTTCCGACAGCTCGGCCGGTTTCGGCCTGGTCCAGCACCAGGTGGAGCGCCCGGAGCGGCATCTCTCCATCGATTCCGTGGCAGATTTCCGCGAGCTGACACAAATAAAGATTCATGCCGGGACGACCGGTCTGGTGATGATCGGCGGCGGTGTGCCGAAAAATTTCGCGCAGGACATTGTCGTTTGCGCCGAGATTCTCGGCCACGACGCGCCCATGCATAAATACGCGGTGCAGATTACCGTAGCCGATGTGCGCGACGGAGCCTGTTCGAGCTCCACCCTCAAGGAAGCCAATTCCTGGGGCAAGGTTGACTCATCATTCGAGCAGATGGTTTACGCCGAAGCTACCACCGCCTTGCCCCTCCTGGCAAGTTATGCCTATCACAGGGGGAACTGGAAAAAACGGAAAAAATGGAAGCTCTCTCAAATATTTTAATGAAGCAATGACACAGGCGATGTGCCGATATATTATTTTACGATGGAAAAGGCGGGGTTTCCCCGCCTTTTTATTTGCAGGGCGGTATCACTCAAAATAGGCAGATGAAAGCACGTCTATGGAGGTGACAATCAGCGTCCGGGGATAGAAAATCGGCACATCCACCAGTACCTCCACCCTGCCTGCCTTAACCATCGAAGACCGGCCGGCATGACGATAGTCAAAGACGGCCCGGTAGTGCTTCAGCGGAAAACCGAGCTTGCCGAGTCCCCCGTCCGTGCGGGCAATGGCGAGAGTTTCCGTGTCGCAGTAGATGTCTCCCTTGAAGTGCTGTGCGGTGGCCTTTTTCGGTGTGACTTCTATTTTGTAGCAACTGCGCCCGCTGATCTCTTCCCTGCCGGCTACTTTTAAATCATAGCGGTCAGGGCCGGCAGAGTCGAAGACCAGAAAGCCTTGCTTCATCTCCCATGAGCGATAGCGGGCGGGGTTCTTTTTGCGGCCGTCTTTTATGTAGGAAATAACCTTGATTTCCGGTTCGCCGTAGAAATAGTCTTTTCTGTACATGACTATTTCCGTCCGCCCCTTGATATTGCCGGTTCGGGTGTCGTATTCCATCGTGACACTCTTCACGGTAGATTCGATGCCGCGGTACTTTGTATAGATGGCCTGATAGCGGCTTAAGATGTCTTTCAGGATCTGATCTTCGCGGGCGTGCGTATCTTCTCCTGCAAACGCCACGCCTGCGGCCGTGGCGCATAAACACAGAAAAAATAAGCCCCAAAAAGCCGCTCTGATATTTTTGGTCCGCCTGTTTGCCATCGAGTGATTTTTTTATACCAATTCAAGCCCATTAAATGATAATGTCGCCGCCAATAGTAATTCAGACAAGGAGACATTGCAATGGTTGGAATCGACATGACAGGGAAAGTTACATTGATAACTGGTGCCGGCGGAGGAATCGGCGGGGGAATCGCGGATGTCTTTGCCGCGGCCGGGGCGCTGGTTTATGTGGCCGACATGGAACTGGACGATGCAAGGGCGAAGGCGGATAAAATCAATGAAGCCGGCATGCTGGCGCGCGCTGTGAAGCTCGATGTGACCAGCAAAGACGAAATAGACACTCTCATGAGCCGGATCGTGGAAGAAAACGGCAAAATCGACCATCTGGTCAACTGTGCAGGCATCGTTTACAGCAAGCCGTATCTCGAGTCCAATGACGACGAATTCAGAAAAACGCTGGAGGTCAACCTCATCGGCCTCGACAACTGCTGTCGCGCCGCAATGAAGCACATGATCCCTCACAAGGAAGGGAAAATTGTCAATATACTGTCCGCTTCATCCCGTATCGGCAGCGACTTCTACACACATTACTCGGCGTCGAAGTTCGGCGCGCTGGGGTTGACCCAGGGCATCGGGCTTGCAGCCGCGCGTTACAATATTAACGTAAACGGCATCTGCCCGGGCGTCATAGATACCCGTATCGGTGAGAAACAGGGAGGCACACTGTCCCAGCAGATGGCCAAATATTCAGGCAAGCCCGAAGAGCAGATGAAGGAGAATATCCGCAAAGGCATCCCCTTGAGGCGTTTCCAGACCGGTGAGGACATAGGCTATATGGCGCTCTTTTTATGCTCGGAGCTGGCAAAAAATATCACCTGCCAGGCGATTAATGTCTGCGGCGGAATGAGAATGAATTAGCATAAAGGGCATAGGGTCATAGCTAATAGCAGTCCCCTCCACGGGGCGGCGCTTTGTTTCAGGCTAACTTGCTGATCCCGTGATGAAGTTGAAGTCAGTCAGAAGCTCGTGGTTCGCTATCATGGCATAGTCCTCCTTGAACTCCAGCGTGGGGCAAATCCGGCCGTCCTACGGGCTCCTCCGTTGCCTCGCCATTTTTCACCATACCATGAAGTGTAATGCAACCTGCATTTTTGGACACGAATTCAGAAACGAAGGGCGTTATCCCGAAAGGTAATGTTATTCTCCGCTACACGGCTAAACGTCTTTGACGATTGCGCCTTTACTCCGGTCGCCTCTTTCTTTCGCTTCGGGAATATTAATTCATTCGGCTTTCCCTTTTCTCGGCCATCCAGCGTTTCTTTGGCCCGTTCGGTCAAGTATGCCGTCCGGCTTCCCGTCTTTGCGTTTAGAATGGCCAAGGTGCCTTGTTCAAGGTTGACGCAAGACCAAGTCAATGCCGCAATTTCCCCGAATCTTAAACCGCAATGTAACGAAAGCAGGGCCATGTCATGAACGGTTTTTGATTTCTCCGCTAACGCTGCCAATAGCCTTTCGGCTTCCTCAATGCTCAAGTATCTAAGCTTCATATTGTCCGGCTTCGGAAACTTAACGGCCTTTGTCGGTGACTCACCGGTGTAAATGGCAAGCTTCCGGGCCATATTAAATCCCTGTCTTATTATCTGTAAAGCATATTCGATTGTTCGGGCGCTTAATTTGCCGTCGGCCATTGTTTTTTTGATCTTTTCCAAGTGGAAGGCGTTGATTGCCGGAAACGTCAATGTCCCTATTGTGCTGGCAATGTGCCTTTCATAAAGCATAACTTCAATTTCATGCGTTTTGGCTTTCTTGTCCAACTTGCTTTGGGGTAGGTAGGTTTCTGTCATGAATTGGCCGAAGGTGACATTTTCTTTTTCCGCTTGCCTTCGTTCCTGTTCAGCCCTGTCTCGCTTTTCCTGTTCGATGTCGCGCTTTTCTTTTGGTGACTTCGGGCCGGTGCCGGTCTTGATGTTTCCCTTGTATTGACGAAGAAGCTTTAAACAGTAATCCTCAAACCCAAGGTTCGGTTCTTCATTGCGGACCGCCTCTGGTATCCCGTCGGATAACCAGCCCACGCCGAAATGATATAATGTTCCGTCAATTCGGAAACGAATTGAATAGTAACGATCCTTCTTCTTGCCATACTTCCGGCTGTCATGCTCAAAGTACCGAAGCCCCTTGTGGTTCGTTTTAAACCACTGCTTTGCCATATAACCCCCTTCGTTAACGGGTCTCTTAATCAGTATGTCTTATAAATTGCCACTATATTGCCACTTTTTCCCGTGAAAAGCCATGTTTCATGAAGTTTCATTTAGAAGGTAATATAGTGTTAAACCAATTAAATATCAATGATATTTTTACGCTTTGTGAAAGTTTGCGAAAATAGAAGAATATGATTCGTAATCAGTAGGTCCGCGGTTCGAATCCGCGCATCGGCTCCAGAAAACAGCTCACTCATCATAGTTTTTCCCTGATCTTTAGAGAAAATAAAGTTTTTTCACCTTCGGCCGATAAATAAACCGGTTGACCCTTAATCGTTATCATGGGGACGCTGATTCCTGTTTTTGCTTGTATGGAAAAGCCATCGTTGCTCATTCAATCGGGAATCGTAAAAAAAGAGGGACAAACGTATGAAAGGAACCCTGAAGACGAAAATTATTTCTCTGGTCCTGGTTTTTTTCTTCATGATTTTAGTTATCTGCCTGACGACGATGTTCGTTGTCCAAAGCAGGGTTATCCACACGGCCCATGAAAAACTCTCAGGTGATCTGGCCATGGCCATGGCTTATGTGGAGGTGAAATACCCGGGATCGTGGTCCATACGTGATGGAAAGTTATGGAAAGGCGATACGGAAATGAACGGCAATTTCACGCTGGTTGATGCGATTGGAACCCTCACGGATGATACTGTAACACTATTTCAGGGCGACACCCGTGTAGCTACTAACGTGAGAAACTCGGCCGGCGAGCGGGCGGTCGGCACGAGAGCCGCTCAGGAAGTGATTGAAGCGACCCTTCATAACGGCAGAAAATATATCGGCAAGGCCAACGTTGTCGGAACGTGGAATCAAACCGCTTATGTGCCCCTGAAGAACGATCAGGGCCAGACAATCGGGATGTTTTACGTAGGTGTTCCCAACACACGCTATAACCAGATCAGCCGGAGTATAACTGTTATCATTGCATTTATCGGCCTTGTCGGCTTGCTTGTTGCAGGTATTATCAGCTATTTTATCATTCGTTCCATCAGCGCTATTTTAAATCATGTGGCTGCCGGCTTGGCAGACGGGGCTTTGCAGATTGCCTCCGCTTCGAGTCAGGTTTCTGAATCGAGTCAGCAACTGGCGGAGTCGACTTCACAAGCGGCGGCGTCGTTGGAAGAGATGTCATCATCAATTGAGGAACTCTCATCCATGACGCGCCAAAACGCGGATAACGCGCAGCTGGCCAATGATCTGATGTCCAAGGAGGCGGTTCCCAATTTTCAGTTTATGGTGGAGCAGATGGAGACGATGAAAAAGGCGATGCAGGCCTCGGTGGAGGCCAGCGAGAATACCGCAAAGGTGATTCGCACTATTGATGAAATCGCTTTTCAGACCAACCTGCTGGCGCTCAACGCTGCGGTTGAAGCGGCCCGTGCCGGTGAAGCCGGTGCTGGTTTTGCCGTGGTGGCGGACGAGGTTAGAAATCTGGCGATGCGCTCCACGGAGGCGGCCAAAGGTACACAGGATCTAATCTCGGCCTCAACGGGACGGATCAAGGAGGCAACGTCGACATTCGACCGGGTTAATGAAGTCATAGATAAAAACGCCCTCATTACCAGGCAGGTCGCCGAATTGGCGACACAAATCGCCACGGCATCCAGAGAGCAGGCACACGGGATAGGCCAGATTAACACTACCATGGCGGAGATGGACAAGGTGACCCAGCACAATGCCGCCAGCGCCGAGGAATCAGCCAGCGCGTCTGAAGAGGTGACCGCCCAGGCCGAGCAGGTGAAAGTTTATGTGGGCTACCTTATGGCGATTATTGGTTCTTCGACCGGTCATCAGGCCGGGGGTTGAACATGAATGCTGACATAGCCGGCAGATCTATCAGTATTCCCCAGATCACCTGTTAACGGATGCTGTCAGGCTTCCCGGTATAATATTCCTTCAATGATGTTACATCATTTCTATTATAATATTTAATGCTTACACGATGAGAGGCCAATTTTAACCTTGACTCATTTTCAGGTATGGTTTAATTTTAAGACGTTTGTAATTTGCTGAGTGGCGTCCTGCTGATGTCCGGATTTGTCCTATGAGCGAGACCGCTGCCACTGATGGCAATACAATTTGGATGATATGAGATGAATTCCAACGCAAAGGCTGTCGCGGCGGAACATGCCGGTGAATCTCCGTACAGGTATTTTTTTGAGGAAAACGTATTTTTTCAGAAAGGTCGGCCATGAAAGACAGCTCGGGACTTGATGAACTGCAAAATATTCTCCGTCTGGAAAAGGGGCTGCAGGATGTAACCGGCAGTATCAACGGCGCGCAGAATATCAAAGAAATACTGATTGACACCCGTCCTTTGATTATGGATCTTTTTCAGGTCGAAGCAGCACACATCTACGTTGTCAACGGCAAGAACAAAAGAGAGATCATGACTCTGTTGCAGTCGGACGGCCAGGTTAGAGAAAGAAAAACGGCCGTGAGCAACGAAACCATTCCCGGGTATGTAGCCAATACAGGACGATTCCTCAATATTTCAGATTTCAACAATAACCTGCAAATCAATCAATATTCAGATCTGCTTTTGGATTCCAACAGGGATTCCCGGTTCGGTGTCAATATCCGTCAGATTCTGGCCATGCCGATTGTTTACGGCGGAGAAGTTTTGGGGGCAGTTGAAGTTATCAATAAAAAAGTGGACGATGAGCCGTTTAAGGATGAAGAACCGGTGCTTCTGCAGGAAATTTCCGAGGCGCTGGGAATCGCGATCTACAACCAGCTGAGGCTCGACCCTAAGACTAAAAGAACGAAGTTCGGTTATCTGGTATCCAATAAGCTGATCACAGAAGAAGATCTGAACCGGGCGAAAAAAGAGGCTGAGGAAAAAAAAGAAGCTCTTGAAGATATCTTGATGCAGGAATATAAAATCAGCAAAAGTGATATCGGCCAGTCTCTTGAATTTTTCTATCAGAGTAATTTTGTACAGTTCGATCATAATACACCCATTCCTGGCGATCTGCTCAAGAACTTCAGAAAAGAGTATTTGATGAGGGAAAAGTGGGTCCCGCTCTCACGTCATTATAATATGATTCGTGTTCTCGTTGATGACCCTCAGAATATTATTAAGCGGGATACGATTGAAAATCTTCTCAAAACTAAAAACATCAAATATGACTTTGCCCTCAAAGAAGATATTCAAAAGTATATTGAATTTTTTTACCGGGAAAATTCCCAAGAGGCTACTTTTACAGAGCTGATCGGAAGGCTCGACGCAGCTGATGACGCACAGGACGATGAACAAGAAGAGTCGATAGGAGAATCAGATAGTGCGATTATCCAGCTCGTGAACAAAATAATCAATGACGCCTTTTTGCGTCGGGCGTCTGATATTCACATCGAACCGGATGTGATGGATAAAAATGTTCTTGTGCGCTACCGGGTCGACGGAGATTGCTCACTTTATCAAACCCTACCCTACAGTTACCGCGCTGCAATTGTTTCCCGGATAAAAGTGATGTCCAATTTGGATATTACCGTCAAACGAGTTCCGCAGGACGGCAAGATTAAAATCAAAAAGCCGGGTGTGGGTGAAATCGAGCTGCGTGTGGCAACCATCCCCACGCAGGGCGGCGTGGAAGATGTGGTGATGCGTATTCTGGCCAAAGGTGACACTTTGCCTCTGGAGGCCATGAGAATGACACCGAGGAATTACCGTGAGATTTTGAGGATTTGCGAACAGCCCTACGGCATGATCCTTTGCGTCGGACCGACCGGCTCGGGAAAAACAACAACGCTTCATGCGATTTTGCGCCATATCAATAAACCGGACAGAAAGATCTGGACAGCTGAGGACCCTGTAGAAATCACCCAAAAAGGACTCAGGCAAGTCCAGGTGCAGCCAAAAATCGGCTTTGATTTTGCGGCTGCCATGCGCTCCTTCCTGCGGGCGGATCCGGACATTATTATGGTCGGCGAGATGAGAGATTTTGAAACGGCAAAAATTGCGGTCGAGGCGTCCCTTACCGGCCATCTGGTTTTAAGCACACTGCACACCAACAGTGCCCCGGAAACCATTTCCCGCCTGCTGGACATGGGCATTGACCCGCTGAATTTCGCTGACTCACTTCTGGGAGTTCTGGCACAACGTCTGGTGCGGGTGCTTTGCGAAAAATGTAAGGAACCCTACCATCCCTCGAAGGAGGAATTCGATCGTATAGTGGAAGGTTACGGGCCTGAATATTTCAAGCTGCAAAAAATTGCCTACACAAAAGACCTTACGCTTTACCGTCCCGTAGGTTGTGACGCCTGCGATAAGACAGGCTACCGGGGAAGAATAGGCATCCATGAGCTGCTCCTAAATAGTGAGGAAATAAAAAAACGCTCTATCGAGCGACGAGAAAGTATCGAAGTGATTAGAAATATCGCGATGTCGGAAGGGATGCTGACTCTTTATCAGGACGGAATACTCAAGTCCTTTCAAGGCCTGACAGACATTAAACAGATACACAGAGTATGCCAGACAACGCGATAGGGGAGTGCTTGACCATTCATGTGGGATTGTACCTGTACCAAAAAAAGAAAGCCCTGTGTTTTCCGTTGTTCAGAAAAGCCTAGGGCCTTTAGTTAGTCGTTTTGTAAGCGTGGCTTGCGGTTTCACCCCTATCCTACTTGACTTGTTTTATGGGTACGGGGATTTTTGAAATTTTCTTTATGTTTTCAAACTCTACATTTGTTTTTGTCCACCAGATGTAAGCAGTCGCCTGAGAAAACTTACCTCCCTGCACGACTTGCGTAACGATAGGCATCAACATACGGCCTGCCGGAGAGACAGAAAATATCTCCGCTGGGTACTTGTCGCCGATCATGGGGAAGGCTTTCGGAAAAGCCGCCCGGACGGCATAAACATTATCCTGCGTTCCTGCGCTGGCTATTGCTTTGGCTAGTGCGAGCATAGCCTGATAGTGAAGAACCGTTTCCCAAGTATTGATTTTTTTATAGGTGTCTTTGTATTTTTTTTCAAAGGCGGCATAGGCCGGAACAGGAAGTGAGTTTGCGTTAGCGGTACCGATGGAATTCTCCAGCAAGCGGGTTCCGTCAAGCATCTGGGCAATAACGTCCAGTTTTGCCTGATCAATGATTAAAAAACCACCTTTGAAGCCCATTTGGCGGGCTTGCGCAATGGCCAAAGCTGTTGTGCCTGAAGGGCCGCCGATGAGAATGGTATCAGGTTTGGTTGCGATAGCTGCCGTCAAAGGGGCAACAAAATCTGTTCTCGTGTAGAAATTAGCCGGTTTATCTGCAGTGATAGCCCCTCCTTTTTTTTCCCAAGCGGCCCTGAAGCTGTCGCGCCACTCATCACCGTAGACACCCTGTGTTACGACCATTGCTGCTTTTCGCCACCCTTTTTCCCAGGCATAGTTCGTATAGATCTTCGCATAACCGGTAAGCACCGGAACATTTATGATCAGGAGATCATTTTTTGTATGGTCGGCCTGAGCGGAAGAGGTGTATCCCATCACAATGAACTCGCCGCATTCTTCTTCGTTGATTTTGAGAAGTGCTGCAGCAGAGGAAAAGACCGGATCGAAAATAGCCAGCGCCTCCTTGTCCAAAAGCTGCCGCGCGTTGGCTGCCGCCAATTCCGGGCTGGCCTTGTCATCCATTTTTTCCAGACGGAAAGTGAATTTTTTCCCATCAGCCAGGACACCGCCCGAGGCATTGATCTCCCGGATAGCCATCTCTATACCGTTCAGGCAGTCTTGCCCGTATTCGGCCGCAGGACCGGACAGGGGGCCGGAGAAACCGATGACTATTTCCGCAGCTATTGCGTAATTTACCGAAAAGATCATCAATGCGGCAATCAGTAGACATGAGATTTTTTTTAGATGACCCATATTTTCCTCCTCAGTAGGTAAGATATTTACATTGAGCTTCTTCACTGATATTAAATCTCCTGAAGTTTATCGATAGCTTTTTTTGATGACGTGACCAGGTGTTTCGCCGACCTCTCCTCAGGTGATTTCCTGATCATGTCCGACAAAGACTTTGCCTTATCCTCGGGTGTCTCCGTTGCCTGGCTAGTGGATTTTGGAGCCTGTGGTTGCCCGTCAGCTGTCTTGGGGGCGGGAGAGGAACTGATTTTGGCACGAAGTCCGTTTACGGCACTTGCCAATTCGCCGATCGCGTCATCCGCATCCCAGTTGACCTGTCTGCCATATTTTCCCGCAGTGTATTCGCGAAGAACGCCGGATGTCTCCTGCAGCGGCACGACAACAGAGCTTTCCATCATTTTTTTGGTCAGAGACGGTGTAACGACGACACCGACAACTAGCATGGCAATGAGCAAAATCGCAAAAAAATAAGACAGCAGAGAAGAACCACTTTCCTTGACGGCCAGATTTCCTTCAAATTCCAGCAATTGATGAAAAAGCAGATTAATATTATCGATTCTTTCATTTGCGATGGTGAAATACGCTGTGTCCGACCCCATAGGGGCAAGGCGCATGACCTGTGCAGCTGATTTCTGATACTCGGCCAGGTTTTCCGTGATGGCCTTATAGTATTTCTTCTGCTCTACGCTCACGTTGCCTTCCATAACGAGTTTGGTGTCGTTCAGAGACTTATTAAGGGAGGCGAGCTGCTGGTCGGATATTTTGGTAATTTCCTGTCTGCTCTGGCCTGTCGCCACCATGTTTTTTATCTTATATAGATTGGAGTGGACTGCGTTGACATCATTGTAGAGTTTTACGGATCTTTGATAGTTCCCGAAGGCGTCACCGCCTGTGGTCAGCTTTTGAAGAAATAAACCTGCAAGTGCGATTAAGACAACAACCGCAATCAATCCGGTGAGTTTTGTTGAAAGCGCTTTTTGTGCCGCATTGAGATTATTTTTTGAGCTCATAATAAGATTACCTCTCTCGTAATTGTGGTTGATATTAATACCTTAACCCAATCCCCATCCTGTTTAAAAGATTTTTCTTTCTTCAGTGATTGTTTTTTAACGTCTTTAGAATCGACGCCAGTGTCCCGATTGCCCACTTAAAAATGTTTAGTTTGCCTTTTCGTCAGGGACTTTTCAGTAATTAAGAATACTTGCGCTGACCGGCGTTGTCAAGAAAATTTTCATGGCAGTTTTTTTTGTATTTTTGTGATAGACAGGTTACCTCGCTGGCCAAAATGAACTGTTCGACTTGCTCACCCGAGTGGTGTGTTACTGGCATGTTGAAGATGATTTGCCTGATAATATAGGCGTTTACTCGAGTAATTATGCCGGGCACGTCTTTTGCTTGATTTGTTTTCAGTCGCGAGTAAGATAACTTTTGTTCTCTATAGCGGTGGGTTATGGCGGATTTACTGGTGAATTAGATAAGTCGGGCGGACAGATGGGCAGTTTCACTGATAAAGGTAATAAAGATGGAAGGCAGGGGCGGGTACGCGAAGTGCTGATCGTGGACGACGAAGAGCCTCTGCTTCTGACCATTGCTGATGGGCTGAGCGTATATAAAAAATATTTTAACCTGCACACGGCAACTAACGGGGCTGACGCGGTAAAAATTCTCAAATCCTCCCCGGTTATCGATCTGGTGGTTACTGACTTGAGCATGCCGAAGATGGACGGGTTTGAGCTTTTGGCCTATATGAACAGGAATTATCCCAAAATTCCGGTAATTCTGATGACGGCTTTCGGTACCCCGAAAATTGAAGAGATTGTCAGCAGCATGGGAGTTTTCCGCTATCTCGAAAAGCCGCTGGATATCAACAGTGTCGCAGACAACATACTTGACGCTCTGTCCATCAGGGCGGGGGGCACACTTTCAAGAAACCACAGAAAACAGGGAGCGGGAACACAATGAAACTCACGTTTCATCGGCTTTCGCTTTAAAAGAATAAAAGAACGATATATTAAGTAGTTAAATTGGTGTCATATTTAATGAGGTAACCGTGAAAAAGGATTTTACACTAATCATTGATAACGACGAACTGGAAGCTGTACCGATGGCCAATTCGGGTATCAAAGATGAACTTCAGCGCTGGCCGCTGTTTGGTCTGTCCGTGGGAAGTTTTCTGCAGGTAATTGCCATGGAGCGTCAAACATGTATCATGGAGGTTTATCTTAATGCGGACCACTGGGGGCATTTTTGTTTTGTGCAAGGGGAACTCTACGACGCGGTTTGCGGTGAACTGGGAGGCGAAAAAGCCGCCATGGAGATGATCACATGGGAGAATGTACGCCTGAACATAAAACAGATTCTCAACGCCAGCGGGGTGGCCAGAAAAATAGACAAAAACTTGATGCTGTTGTTGATGGAAAGCTCCCGCCTTCATGACGAGATTCGGGACGAAGGAGAGGAAATAGATGATGAAGAGGTTGAAGAAGCAGGCGGGATTGATGCGCTCGAAGACGTCGAAGATGAGGCCCGGTATGAAAAATTAAGCGTCTGCCTGGAAACGATGGCCAAGGACATGGGTGAGGCGCTCGTAGCGGCAAGTATTTCCCATATCGATGACAACAAGATCGTTGCCTCCCGGCATGATGCCCCTGAGGCGACTGAAGCTATCTTGCGTTTGACGAATTTTTTGAAAAAATCTTTAGCCGACACGAAGGCCGAAGGCTTAGGCGAATATTATATTCTGGACTTGAAAGACAGGCAGAGTCTTTTTGTTCTCATAAACGATCAATATCAATGGTGTGTTTTATTTAAAAACGACAAGTGCACGCTGGGGCTTTTACGTAACGTAATCATGCCCGAAGCTCTCAAGGTATTTAATGAAATTAAGATAATGTGACGTCACAAAAGGAGGCTCCATGAATATCCAGAAGTTGAACGTTTGTATGGACATTCTCAAAAAAGACTTGGGCGATGGTTTTGTCGCTTCTTGCATTATCACTACCGACGACGGGCAGGTGCTGCTTGCAACGGATAAGGCCAACGTCGCGGAGGCGACGATACTCAACGACGCCACCTCGTTAATACGAAGCGCGCTGAAAACCTACCCGGCGGAACTGGGACAATACTATTATATAGATGCCGCAGGGAATATGGCTGTCCTGGTCATTCCTTTCGGCGATTACCAATGGACGGTGACGATAAATAAAAAACTTGTTAAACTCGGGCTATTGCTCAACATCGTCTTGCCCGCCGTGATCAATGCTTTTGAGGATGCGGTTGTTTCTTAAGTTATATAGGGGGAGAAGAACTCATGGGAGAGAAATTGGTGCGTATTTTTGAAATAGTCCAGGAACAGGCTGGTCTGAAAGGAAGGATGGAGCTTGCCACCAGAACGGGGATTTCGCTCAACAGGGCGATGCAGATGCGGGATACGGATGAGCTGGTCAAAAGAATGAAAGATACCGCAAGTTCTATACTTGAAAAAAATTCATAAATAATATAATAATGTTCGGCAATATAGGTAAATTACGCTTTATCGGTCCCGTTTGTGTTTTTTGTGCAGGTGGTCGGGAAGGGGCACAAGCGTGAAATTGAAGCGGGGGTGTGCCGTGCACAAATACGGCTCGTGTTTGAAATATTCTGAATATGAGGGAATGCAGATATGATTTTAGGTCAAAAGCAGCTTGATAAAATTCATGAGACTTTAACTGAAAATCTTATTGGTTCCGGCGTTCAGAATGTGATGCTTATCGACACGGCCGGCAACGTCATTGCGTCGATTAATGACGGCAATGAAACTATCGATTTATATTCGCTGGCCGCGCTTGCCGCAGCCAATTTCGGAGCGATGAGCTGCATGGCGCAAATTATCGGTGAAGACGAGTTTTCCCTGCTGTTCCACAAGGGAGAGAAGGAGAATATTTATTTCTGCAAGGTAAACGAGGAGCTGCTGCTGGTAAACGTTTTTAATAATCAGATCTCACTTGGCTTCCTCAGGCTCAAAATGTCCAAGGTGGTCGAGGAACTGCTCGAAGTGTTGGTTTCCTAGCTGGAGAATGTAAGGGTAGGTGGCGCATGGCGGCGTTGGATTTGCAGGGGGGCAATTTTGGCGTTTATTAATTTAAAAGATAAGGTTATCCAAGCCAAGATAGTTTATTATGGCCCTGGGAGGTGCGGCAAGACAACGAATCTGGAGTATGTGTACGACAAATGCCGCACACAGGTAAATTCCGAGATGGTGACGGTCAAAACCCAAGGTGACCGGACGCTTTTTTTTGATTTTTTCCCTTTTGATATGGGGAAAATCAGCGGCTACGACGTCAAGATACAGCTCTACACGGTTCCCGGCCAGGTAAAATACAATTCAACCAGACGGCTGGTGCTAAAGGGAGTTGACGGGGTGGTGTTTGTAGCGGATTCCGCAGCCGACCGCCGCAACAAAAATATTATATCCATCCGTAACCTGGAAGAAAACCTGACTCTCTATAATAAAAATATTCGTGAAATTCCCCTAGTCATTCAATACAATAAAAGAGACCTGGAAAAGCAGGGCGTAGAAATTCTGGATATCCAAACACTGGATGAAGATTTGAATTCGGAGCTCAAAGTTCCCACGTTTGAGGCCAGTGCTGTGGAAGGGACAAACGTTGTTCTGACTCTTAAGAAGATTATTTATCTGACAATGTCGTCTCTGGAAAAGCAACTGAAATAGGAGCCGTAAAATGACTATGAAAGAAGAATCATCGTTTCTTCAGGGTGTAGAAAGCCGTCTGGACAGTTTGTTTGCCGAAGATGATCGGTCGCAGAAAACATTAAACACCAAACCATCGCCCGCGGAGGAAGCCGAGCCTTCTTCGACTGATGAAGAACCAACCCCCGAAGGGTTAGATTTTGTAGAAAACTCCATTGAGCAGATGGAAAAGCCGGAGGATGATGTTGCCCCCTCAGAAGGCAAATCAAAATTCATGTCGGACATTGAAAAACGATTTGAGACAATATTCGGCCCCGACGCGACAGAAACGGGCGCCGTGATCGAATCCGATGAGCAGAATGATTTAAAAACCATCATCGATAAGGCCACACCGGGATCCGTTGATTTCCTTGAACGGGAAGAAGATCTTATCATGCCTCCCTCCGCTGTTTACAGCTCTCCGCTCAAAGACATGAAGAGCATAATTTTGTCCATAGAATGGGAAATCAGCGACGTGATTCTTGAGCAATTGGAAGAGGAAATAAATAAATTGTATTTATTGTATACGGGAGATCGCATTATTCAGGGTTTTTTGAGGATTCTTCGCTTTATCGGCAGATATATACGCGTCCGAGGGATACGCACGAGCCAGGACTCCGCCAACTTGCTTTTATCGATATATGATCAGTTTGAAAAGGTAATGGTTCCCGAAGAGATAACCGAATCGAGGAAGTACGCCATCTTTGTCGACAGCATCAAAGAATACAGAACTTGGGCCTTGGGCGCTCACTTTGACGCCGAGAAGGAAGCTGTCACTTATGATGAGGTTGACGAAGATCTTTCAGCCGTGGCTCAGCCCGATGAGCGGTGGGAAGATAAAGCCGATACTACTGAACCACAGGAAGCCGTGGTCCCAGCGGAAGATAAGCAGCTTGGTCAGCTGACCGATGAGGCTGCCATTGAAGGAGGGCCGAAAAAAGAGCCTGTTTTTGAGTTTGCCGGACAGGCGTTTGAATCAACAGGGGATGCCGGGGAGGCGCAGGTTGAGGTCGACGAAATACAACAGCCCGTGCCGGAACAGGACATTGAAAGCAAGGTCGCGGCTATGAAAGACCTGCCGCCGCATGAGGCATTTGTTTACGCGATAGAAGAGATTAAAAAGAGTTTCCAGGCCGAGCTCGACGCACTGAAAGAAGAGATCCGGTTCCTCAAGGGTATGCGTTAGCGGTGAAGTCGCCTGGTTTCTGTATAAGTGTTGTGGGGTTCTGGCTGCCGGCGATAGGCGTGATTTCAGGCGAGCCCCTTGAGCAGGTATCCGTGAGATGATCATATTTTGTGAGGAGTGTGGAGAAAAGTATGTCATTGAGGAAGAAGAATTGAAAGGCGCCGCCATGATTTTCATCTGCCGTAACTGCAATGATATAATTCGTATACCGGCTCAAAAGACGCAGCAAAATCAACCGGAGAAAGCTTCGGCGGAAGCAAAAGGGCATAACGTGTATAAGTAAAATTTTAACCCTGATTGATATGCCACAAGGACGAATACATGGATAATAAAAATGAGTTGTTTGATTTGGCGAGAGAAAAACGGGAGCTGGATGATTTTTTGTCCACCATTGCCGGGGATGAAGTTATTGCTGATCTTCGGGCCCCGGGGGATGACAGGCTGAAAGCTGGATCCCCTGCAGATGAGAGCCAATTCGAGTTGCAAGCTCCTGCTGCGGCCCAAACAGATTGGCGAATTGATGTCAAACCTGAGGTGATATCTGAAAACGAAGCGGGTGGCATAAGCATCGACAAAGACTTCCCGAAGTCCCCTTTTGAAGAGCCACACACAGAATCAAAAGGTGCTGCACAAAGGCAGGGGCTACAGGCTGACCCTATGTTCGATTTTGATATTGAGCAAAGGCCTGTGTCACCGCGCGTGGTTCCGACACCGGCCGTAAAGCCGCTGGAAAGCATTAAAATAATGACACGTTATGATGGAACCATCAAGCCTTTAGCCCCCCCGGATGAGTTGCCGGATGCGAAAAAAAGAGCGCAGGCTCAAGTTCAGACGGACAAACGGGGCGGCAAGGAAAGTGCTCCAGCCGATGCGCGTTTTGATAAGCAAAGTGACGGTGAAGTTTACGATTTCGCGCCCGCCAGAAAGGGTGGGAAAGGCAAGTGGATCGGGTTGGTCATTGTCCTTGCGCTTCTGCTGGGTGGTGGATATTTATGGTTTTTCTCCGGCCCCTCCATTCCCGGATTGGGTTATATTTTCAAAACCGGTTTAACTGTGCCCGGAACATCCGCCAAAGAGATAAAGTTGATTAATGTACGTCAAAGATTAGTATATAACACCAGACTTGGCAGAAGTATCCGGATCATAGAAGGTACTGCGGAAAACACAGCGACCTTTCCCGTTTCCGGAATTAAAATATCTGCCAATCTTTATAATGCCGACGGGTCACTGCTGGTGACAAAAGAGACACTAGGCGGTAATGTTCTTAGTGACGCGAAGCTGGAAAGCCTCGATGAAAACGGACTGCTCGGAGAGCTCAAAAAAGCAAATGCCTCCAAAGAGATAATCCCTCCGGGCGGGCAGACCCCCTTTATGGTTATTTTATCCACGGAGATGGAGGGGGTTCACAGGCTGTCCGTAAAAGCCACGGATTTTGTCAGACACTAATTCTGTTGCGCTCTATGCGCTCATCTCAACGGTTAATGGCGGCAGCCCCTGTCGGATCTGCCGCCTGTTTTTTTGGTTTGTCCAGCATCTCGACACCCAGGCCCGGGATAGTGATTCATCAGCCCCTGCGGCAGCTTTAATAAGAAACTAATAGGGTTTTGACCGTAAAGCGAACCGCCTGGTTCAAACAAAATTGCACGGCAGGAGAAAGCCAAGCGAAATGTATTGACTCATTTACGAATTCTGCTAAATTCATTTGCGTTCAGTTGCTTAAAATTAAACGCTGCAACCCGCTCCATGGCGGCATGAACCTGGAACTATACAGATGGGAGGTATAACTATGAACGGGCAAAAAATGCCGGGGAAAACGGTAGGTATAATTATCGCGGTGGTCGTGATCGTCTTATTGATCATTGCCACTTATTTTGGCGTGGACGCCGGCGAGCGCGGTGTGGTGCTGCGCTTCGGCGAGGTGAACCGTGTGGTCGAGCCGGGGCCGCATTTCAAGATACCCTTTGCGGAAGAAGTAGTATTCATGTCGGTGCGAGTCGAAAAAACGACAACGAAAACGGAAGCTGCCAGCCGCGACCTCCAGACCGTGCAAACGACGATGGTGCTCAACTATAATCTTGATCCGTCAAAAGCCGGTTCCATGTACGCCAACATCGGCCTGAACTACAATGAACGCGTTATTGATCCCGCCCTGAAAGAAAGCTTCAAAGCGGCGGCGGCACGCTACACGGCAGAAGAGTTGATTTCCAAGAGGGAAACTTTGAAGACGGAAGTGCGCAACTACCTGCGCGATCGTTTGGGAGTTTACGGCATAGTTGTGGTGGATCTGTCTATTACCGACTTTGAGTTTTCCTCTGAATTCAATAGAGCGATTGAGTCCAAGCAGACTGCGGAACAAAATGCACTGCGGGCCAAGCGCGACCTGGAGCGCATCAAGGTAGAGGCGGAACAGAAAATAACTTCCGCCAGAGCCGAGGCAGAAGCGCTGCGTCTGCAGCGACAGGTGATTTCACCGGAACTGATTCAGCTCAGGCAGATTGAAGCGCAGATCAAGGCCATCGAAAAGTGGGATGGCAAACTGCCGAACGTTACGGGCGGCGCGACTCCTTTTATTCAGATTGACAAGAACAAATAATTTCGCGGGCGCGGGGGCGGCAAAAGCCATCTCCGCGCCCCTCGTTTTTACCTCCCACCTCCTAAAATCAACTTGACTTTATTTTGGCAAACATTTAACCATTTGGTTAAACCATTCGGTTGAATCGTATCCGCCGCCAACACGCACGGTGGCGGCGGCGGATTTGGCAGGTGTTTTTATGAATGCACCGAAACAAGCACGCTGAATGCAGATGATTTCTTCCCGCAGAGGCGTTTGCCATGGTGGTGAAGAGAGACGCGGGTGATGAACAGATGAAGGAGAAACAAACCGCAGGTAAGGTCGCTCTTAAGATACTCGAGGCGGCGCGCGGCGTTTTCGCTGAAAGGGGGTACAGCGGCGCTCGAATGGATGAAATCGCCGGTCGGGCAGGCGTGAACAAAGCCACGCTATATTATCAGATAGGGGATAAAGACACTCTTTATGCCGGCGTAATTCATCAGGTACTGGGAGATGTGGCGTCGAAGATTGCCGCGGCCGTGGAGGGAGCAGGCCATCCACGTGACAAGCTAGCTGCTTATATTGAGGTTATCGATGCCGCCGTGGAGGATAACCCGGAGCTTCCCCCGATCCTGCTCAGGGAAGTCGCCTCTGACGGGGCTCATCTGCCGCACGTCGTGATCGGAGACATTGCCCGCGTAGTGACGATATTGGCGGGCATTCTCGAGGAAGGAAAAAAGAAAGGCTTCTTTGCTGATGTAAATCCGTTTCTCATCCACTGCATGATCATGGGCACCATCCTGATCTATAAGAAGGCCGCTACAATTAAAGACAGGCAAAAGCTCCTGCCCGCCGGAATGAAACGCTTCGACAAAAAATTAAATGGTACGGCAGGCCAGGCGGTCGCCCTGCTTGTGCTCGGGGCTCTCAAGAAACAGCGTGGAGGTATCGATTGAAAAAGCGAGTGATCATCATTGTCTTTGTCGTGCTTTTTGCCGGGGCGGGCGGGGGCGTTTATTTTGCAAAGAGAAATTCTGATTCCGACTCTTTGTTTTTTTCCGGAATTATTGAAACGACCCAGGCTAACCTGTCTTTTCAGGCGCCGGGGCGCGTAGTTTCCGTGTATGTCCGTGAAGGACGGGATGTTGCAGAAGGAGAGTTGCTTGCCGAGCTTGACCGCGCTGAGTATCAGGCACGATATGATCAGGCCCGTGCCGGCCTGGAGCGCGCCAGACAATCTCAAAAGCAGGCCGAAATGGCTCACCTGGCCGCAATGAAAACCCTGCCTGCGGAGGTAGCCCGTGCCGAGGCCGGCCTGAAAACCGCGCAAGATGTGCTTGCCGACGCTGAGAAGAATTATCAGCGCTTCGAAGAGCTGTTTCGCGAGGGTGTAGTTACGGAAAGAGACCGTGATTCCGTAAGGCTGGGCTACGATGTCGCCCGCTCGCGCCTGGAGGAGAGCGAATCGGTCCTTAAATTGGCCAGGGGCAATCTGGTGAAAATTGATATCGCCCGGCGGGACATTGATGCTGCTGCGGCCCAGGTCGATCTTGCCCGCGCGGCAATGGCTCAGGCCGAAGTTCAACTGGGTTATACGAGGCTGATATCGCCCACGTCCGGAGTGGTGATCAGCAGGAATGTAGAGCCTGGCGAGACTGTCGCTCCCGGCAGGGAAGTCATCACAATTTCGGATCTGTCGCGTGTCGATTTAAAAATATACGTCCCCGAAACTCAAATCGGGAAAGTGAGACCCGGTGCCGCGGCTGATGTGAAAATAGATACTTTTCCTGATAAAACATTTACCGGCGTCGTGGCCTTTGTCTCTCCCGAAGGAGAATTTACCCCCAAAATAATCCAAACGAAGAAAGAGCGGGTAAAGCTTGTTTATCTGGTCAAGGTTTCTATCGATAACCCGTCACGCCATCTCAAGGCGGGAATGCCTGCAGATGCACGTCTCCATCAGTAGCGGAGCCGCATATGGCTGATTCAGCAAGTGATATTCGCGCCTATGTGGAGGTGAGCCGTATTTCTCTTTCTTTCAGACAGGTTCAAGCCCTCAGAGAGGTTTCTTTTACTGTTCCCCGGGGAACAATTTTCGGACTGGTAGGCTCCGATGGGGCGGGCAAATCCAGTGTGCTCAGGCTTGTCGCGGGGATGCTGAGGCCCTCGGCCGGCAAAATTTATATCGGCACTCTGGATTCGGTTGGCGGACGCAGAAAAATCAAGCACCTTATCGGCTATATGCCCCAGCGTTTCGGTCTTTATCAAGATCTGACTGTCGGCGAGAACATGGATTTTTTCATGGATATTTTCGGAATCGCCGGCGCGGAAAGAAAAAGGAGAAAGGAAAAATATCTGGGGTTTTCCAATCTGCTGCCTTTTATGGACAGGCAGGCCGGCAATCTCTCCGGAGGCATGAAGCAAAAACTCGGCCTGGCGTGCGTTTTGGTGCATGAACCTCAACTGCTGATTCTCGACGAGCCCACCAACGGAGTTGATCCTGTGTCACGCCGCGAGTTCTGGGATATGCTCGTTCAGATGAAAGACGAAGGTATGACGATTTTGGTGTCCACCGCTTATCTGGATGAGGCGAAAAAGTGCGACCGGCTGGCTCTCATGCATGCGGGCACTCTTTTGGAACAGGGTGAGCCGGAGCTGATGCAGGGAAATTACCCATCTCTTGAGGCGGCTGTCGTCGCGAGAATCAGGCAGGCGGACAAGGGGCTGGCAGATGATTCCTTCCAGTACTGATGCCATCAACGTAAACGGCCTGGAAAAGAAATTCGGTAATTTTGTCGCGGTCAACAGGATTTCTTTTTCAGTGAAAAAGGGCGAGATATTCGGTTTTCTGGGATCGAACGGTTCAGGTAAGTCAACGACGATCCGGATGCTGTGCGGTATTCTTACGCCCACGTCCGGTTCGGGCAGTGTTGCCGGCTTTGATATTTTGCGCGAGCCGGAGAGCATCAAGCAGGCGATCGGTTATATGTCGCAGAAGTTCTCTTTGTATGAAGATCTGACGCCTGCCGAAAATATCCGATTTTATCTGGGAATTTACGATATATCACCGCGGCTATGGCAGGAGCGCACCAGGTGGATTTTAACCTTGACGCGGTTGAATGACGTCCGTGATCGCCTGACCGGAGAATTACCGCCGGGGTGGCGGCAGCGCCTGGCGCTGGGCTGCGCGCTTTTACACAGACCTCAGGTTTTGTTTCTCGATGAGCCGACATCCGGTGTCGACCCTATTACACGGGCACATTTCTGGGATTTTATCAGGCGTCTGGCCGCAGACGGGACAACGGTTTTTGTGACCACTCATTATATGGATGAGGCCCGCTTTTGCGAGCGTATCGCGATGATTAATGCGGGAAATATTGTAGCAGCAGGGGCGCCGGACGAAATTATCAGCGAGACCTGTCCCGGCAATCCCGACGCTGATCTCGCGGATGCCTTTGTAGCTTTGATGAAGAGAGACGGACCGTGAATCCCATAAGGCTCAAAGCAATTGTTCGCAAGGAGTTCTATCACCTTATCCGTGATTATCGCAGCCTGTATCTGGCGTTTGCCATTCCCCTGCTTCTGATCATCCTTTTCGGCTATGCCCTGAGCCTGGATGTGGATTTGATAAAAACCGTTGTCGCGGATTATGACAAAACGCCGCTCAGCCGTGAACTTACAGAAAAACTAGGCGCCTCTACCTACTTTGACATTGTCGCGGCCATTGATTCATCGAAGCAGGTATCGGATTATCTGGATACAGAAAAGGCGTCTGTGGCTGTGATTGTGCCGCCGGACTTTATGAAAAGAATAAAAGCGGGCCGGGAGGCACAGCTACAGGTGATCATTGACGGCAGTGATCCGGTGTTTGCAGGCGCGGTACGGGGTTATGTAAATGCCTTCGTAGAGGCCTATAATTCCCGTCTGCTGGCCTCCTTTTTAAACCGTCAGGGGATGGCGCTCATTCATCCGCCGGTGGACGGGCGGGTGCGCGTCTGGTTCAATGAAGACCTGGAAAGCCGTAATTTCATTATTCCCGGACTGATCGCGATCATCATTATGATCGTCGGTGCAATGCTCACGGCGCTGGTCATCGCCCGCGAATTTGAGGCGGGAACAATGGAGACCATTAAATCTCTGCCTGTGTCGGCGGGGGAATTACTGCTGGGGAAAGCCATCCCCTATTTTTTTATCACCCTGGCCAATGTGCTCATTGCCATGCTGCTGGGGCAGGTTCTCTTCGGCATCACGCTCAAGGGTAGTTTCTGGCTGATGCTGGCCGGAACATCATTGTATCTGATATGCGCACTTTCCCTGGGGCTTCTCATTTCCACCGCCGCCAAGTCACAACTGATGGCCAATCAGGCGGCGGTGATGATCACTTATTTGCCTTCCCTGCTTTTATCCAACTTTGTCTTTCCGATTATCAATATGCCGGCGCTGCTGCAGTACTTCACCTATCTTGTACCGGCAAGATACTACATAGATATTCTGGCCGGCGTTTATCTGCGCAGCACCGGCCTTTCCTATCTGGGCCATGATATGGCCGTGCTGGGCGGTATGGGGACGCTGATGATTGTGCTCAATTACATTCTGTTGAAAAAGGAGGGCCTGTGAATCGCATCCGTGTGCGCGAACTCGTACGCAAAGAGTTTATTCAGCTTCTGCGGGACAGGAGAAACCGTCTGATTCTCTTTGTGGCGCCGCTGATCCAGATGCTTGTTTTCGGCTATGTGGTCAATTACGACATCCGTTATATCCGTGTGGCTCTGATCGATCATTCGAGGACGGTTGAAAGCCGGGGGCTGGCCGAGGCCTTCCGCGGCGGGGGGATTTTTCATATCACCCACACCCCTGAAGATAGCCGCGCACTTGAAGATCTTCTTTTGCGTGGTCAGGTGGACATGGGGATTAAAATCGCACCGGATTTCGCGGCATTGATTCACGCGGGAAAGACCGCGCCACTCCAGATTATCGTGGACGGCTCGATGAGCAACATGGCGGCGCTTCGCCTGTCATACACCGCAAGCGTGCTTGAGAGGTTCAACCGTGACACCTTGCGTGAGCTCTATCCCACGAAGATGGACTACGGCCGTATCGACGCGCGTATCCGCGCCTGGTATAACCCCAACATCGAAAGTCAGCATTTTTTTGTGCCCGGCATTGTGGCCTTTGTCATCATGCTGATTTCCCTTTTGTTGACATCAATTGCCATTATAAGGGAAAAAGAAGCAGGCACTATGGAGCAGCTCATTGTCACTCCACTGAAACCCTCTGAGCTGATCCTCGGCAAGACAATTCCCTATACCATCATCTCGCTTCTGCAGTTGACGGTCGTTATCGCACTGGCCGTTTTCTGGTTTGAAATTCCCCTGGCGGGAAGCATCGCGCTTCTGGTTCTGGCCGCCTGTATATTTTTACTCTCCACACTGGGCATCGGCTTGTTTATTTCCACTGTTTCGGCAACTCAGCAGCAGGCCATGATGATGACTTTCTTTTTTATTCTCCCCTTTTTCATGCTGAGCGGATTTGTTTTCCCGATTGCCAACATGCCCCTGCCCGTCCAGTGGCTGACTTACCTAAATCCGCTCAAATATTTCCTGATTATTCTCAGAGGAATCTTTCTCAAGGGTGTGGGTTTTGATGTCCTTTGGTCCCAATATTTTTTTATGACCATTTTGGGGGTGTTTGTTTTTGCCGGCGCAATTGCCCGCTTCAAAAAACGGCTGGATTAGGTTACATAGGTAATAACTGGTGATTCCGGACGCGAGGAGATAAAATGCTCAGGATCATTGACGATGAAAAACTGATCAGGAAATACGCCAGGCTCTTTAGCCGGAGATTTAAACCGTTTGCCGGCCAACCGGTTAAAGTGAAACTGGGGCATCAGGGAGCAAGTTACCAGGCGCGAGTCCGCTGGTCGGAAAAACTGGGGATTTGGTTTTTTTCTCAAACCGTCAAAGAAGTTCGCTATTGGAACGCCTTCGGTACAGAAAGGCCACAAAAAGACAGCCAGATGGCGATCACCGCTGAAATAAATTTCCCATGGGCGGGCATCGATCGGAGAACTGGTGCCGCCTTTGCTGTGGATACCTCGGGGCGTGCCTACGCAGTTCATCGCGGCATTATCGGCGGAGGGAAAAAAGGTGTAGGCAAATCATTGTTTTGGGATCATTATCGCGGGGTATGGGCGACGATGGAAGACGGGCGTCGCCGTACGCTGGTCGCGGTGATCGGCGCACTGGACAGTCCGCGCTTCGCGTTACAGGCGGCTTTGTTTATAAGAAAAATCGGAAAGCTCAAAGACAGGGCTCCTGTTTCCCTGCAGACGTCTCTGAGTTTTCCGGATGCCGCCTTCCGTGAAGAGCTCATCGGCCGGCCTTCCACCTCGCCCGCCTGCCATATCGCCGAAGCCTGCGATCATGGGCTGATTCTCCATCGATTGTCTGAAATACTGGCGGGCCGCGGCTATCTGACGGGTAACGACCAGGGCCGGGAATTATTTCTGCTGGAGCAGGGAGGGCGCGAGCCGGCTTATGTTTTGGTTGTGGCGGCCGATAATAGTGACAGGAGCATTCTGTCGGGAGCGGCAAGGCTTCTGATGGACAAAGCCTCTCAGGGGGGACTAACGAAGGCGGCCATTGTGATTTCAGAGCAGCTCTCGCATGAATATGCACAGCCATTGGAGAGCATCGGCGTGGTTGTGTTAAGCTGCCGCCTGGAGCCGGACAGGGTTGTTTTTCCGGATTTGCATAAAATCACGCTTGACCAAAATTAGCGGTTATGAACATGATCACACCAAGTAAGTGTTTATGTTTTTTAGTCTTATCCGCTTTTCCGGCAAAAGGAAACTCACATGGTCCAGGAGCGACGCAAGCGAACCAGAGTGCCTGTAAGTTTTGACCTGAATATCGTTCTTGAAGGCGAAACAATTCCGGTTCAGACCAGCAACATCAGCCTTGCCGGCCTGAGATTCAACAGTGACAGGAAGTTTGACCCGGGATCGGAATGTGTGGCCCGTCTGCGTTTGGACAAAGAGGTGGAGTTAAACATCAAAGCCAGGATTTTACGCTCCACCGCGCGTGAGACCACAGCTTCTTTCCTGGAAATGGATGAGTCCAGCTTCTATCATTTAAAAAGGATACTGCTCTATAATGCCGCGGATTCCGATCAGATTGAAAAAGAGCTGACTAAACCTGCTTTTACATAAAGCCTCAGACGCAGGCAAGGCAGCACAGCCGCTGAAATACACGAGGGAGGACCGATGCGGAAAATTTTCGTCGAAAAGCTTGAGCCGGGCATGATCCTGGCCAAACCCATTACCGGGCCGACCGGCATGGTCATGCTGGCCAAGGACACCGAACTCAATGAAAAATGGATTGAAAGAATTCAGGATATGAAGATTGCTTTCGTCTTTGTAGATGGACCCCCTGTTCAGGAGATACCGGAAGAGGAGGCACTGGCCGATCTCGAGACACGTTTTGCCCTTGTCAATGATAAGCCGTTTATGGGTATTATCAAAAAAGCCGTCAGAGAACACATAAAGGGGCTGTATCGATAAATGGATCCGAAAATATTGCGTTACAAGGTTGAAAACATCCACACGCTGCCGACCATACCTGCCGTGCTCAAACGCCTGTCTGTAATTCTGGAAAAGCCCAGAGTGACCATTGTGGAAATCAGCTCATTTATATCAAATGATCCGGCATTGACGACAAAAGTACTCAAAATGGTCAATTCCGCGATTTACGGCTTTCCCGGGAGAATCGCGTCAGTATCCCACGCGACCATGCTTTTGGGACTGAACGTGATCAAAGGCCTGCTCCTGGGGGTGTCGGTTTTTGACCTGATGCAGAAAACGATGAGCGGTTTGTACGAGCATTCCCTGGCTTGCGCGATCGCCTCCCGCGTCATCGCGCAGAAAAAAAACCTCAAGGAGCCGGAGGAGGTTTCCGTGGCCGGTCTGCTGCACGATATCGGCAAGGTTGTTTTGATTCTGGAATTTGCCTCTGAATATGAAAACGCGATGGTGCAGGCCGGTCAGGAAAATATCTCGATTTATGAGGCGGAGAAAAAGCAGTTCAATGCCACCCATGCCGACGTTGGGGGATGGCTGGCTGAGAAATGGCGTTTCCCGGCAAACCTCATTGAAGTAATCTCATGCCATCACCGGCCGCCTCTGTCAAAAAACGCCCCTCTCGAAACTGCCATTGTGCACGTGGCTGATCTGCTGGTACGCGCGCGCGGGATCGGTTTTGCCGGTGAAAAACTTGTGCCGGAAGTTCATCCGGTGGCTTTTGAATTGCTGGGCCTTGCCGAACAGGATATTTTGGACGTGCTGGAGGAAATGGAAAACAGTATGGCCACCGCCGAAGATATCTGAGTGTATCTTCTGGGCGGACAATTCGTTGCGAATCAGCGCCCTGCCGGTCTTTTTGAAGCTGCCGCGCCGTGGCGGAAGCCGTCATCCGGCTCTGAGGCGCCGTGCCTATCTGCAGACGGGGGAAGCGGGGAAGATGAAAACGATTGTCGTGGTCTCCAAAGACATCATTGTCAACGGAATCATTGAGCGACGCCTGAAAGGCACCTATCAGGTTGTTGTTTTCGGCACGATGCCCTCCGCACTTGACTATATATACAATGCTATGCCCAATCTGATCGTGATGAACTTGACCGACGGGGAAAAAGAAGGCGCCGCGATTTTAAACGCTCTGAAATCCGACCCGATGTTCCAACAGCTACCCGTGCTGGCGGTTTTGGATGATCCTTTCGATGCATCTGTCTGGGACAGGTGGCTGGTGGAGGATTATATCCGCCGCGGGGATCTTGATACTGATTTAGCGGCACGGGTATGTCTTTCCATCCTTCGCTCGGAGCGCATTGTGGAAATCAATCCTCTGACGCGTCTGCCCGGCAACATTTCCATCAATAAAGAAATCCAGGAGAGAATCGACTCCCGCAGAGAGTTTGCCTTCGGTTACGCAGATCTCGATTTTTTCAAGCCTTTCAATGACCGCTACGGTTTCAGTCGCGGTGACGAGGCCATCAAAATGACCGCCCGCATAATTCTGGGCGTCATTAAAAGCAAACAGCCGCAGGGCAGCTTTGTCGGCCATATCGGCGGCGACGATTTTGTTTTTATTATCGATCAGGCGTTTGCGGAAGAAGCGGCGAAGGATATCGTCAGGGTTTTTGACAGCCTGATCACCGGGTTGTATGATCCCGCCGATTTGAAACAGGGGTTTATCCAGTCCTTCGACCGACGGGGCAAAGCATCACAGTTTCCGGTGATGGGAATTTCCATAGGTATTACCGAATCCCGTCGGCGCGCCTTTACTCACTTCGGAGAAATAGCGGAAATAGCGGCTGAAATGAAAAAATTTGCCAAACAGCATCAGGGGAGTTGCTACATGATTGATAAAAGGCAGATGGCTTGACCACAACGTCTGCAAAAATGCCGCAAAAGCGGCCAAAAAACAGGATTTTCAGAGCATTTCACCTTGCCCGATTAAAGCACGAATATGTTAAACAATTTTGTGCTTGTAAAGACGGCGGACATTTGATTAATAATTAATAATATATTAATGATAAGTTACAATTCTATCTGAGCCGGAAAGATGGAAATAATGAAACCAAACCGAACGGCGGATGACGTGCGGCCGGAGACAAAAAACATACCATCAGATATTGCCCGTCTGTTGTCCCTGGTTCATGACGGCCTTATGATGATCGATCGGCAGGGGCGCATCACTTACGTCAATAGAGCGATGGGAGAGATCGCCGGCTGTACCGTCGGTGAAATGCTCGGCGGGACGCTGGACGAACCGCGCTGGAACTTCAAATGCGCAGTCAGCCCCTCGGGGCAGATATGCGCTATTTTACAAAGTGTCTTGCAGACAAAAAAGCAGATGACGGATGAGGTTTGCCACCTCGATCTTCCCGAGGGACGCCGCGGGCCATTTATGGTCAATGCAACGCCGTATTATGATGAAAGCGGAGATCTGGCGGGCATTGTCGCCATCATCAACGACCGCACCGAATTCAGCAAAGTCAGAGCTGAAAAAGAACAAATAAGAGCTGTTTATGAGCGTCTGGCGCAATACTCGGATGAGGCTATTTTCCGCATTGAGATGCCGGGAGGCGTGATTTCTTTTATTAATGAGGCGGCGCAGAATATATTCGGTTACTCTCCGGATGAATACCGAAGCGACGCAGGCATAAGGCAGAGGGTAATCAGTTCCGGCCAACTTCAGATGTGGGCCGATGAGTTCGGTCACCCGTCAAACGAAAAAAACGTCCTGAGAAATGTTGTTGTTAAAGGAAAGGCAAAAAACGGGCAAACGGTTGTTATGGAGTATACCGTCATCGGTATCCGAGGCGATGACGGCCTGCTTACATGCTTTGAGTGCATGGGACGCGATATTACTCTCAGGCGGCTCATGGAGGCGGAACTGGCCCGTGCGCAGAAACTGGAATCGATCGGCCTTCTGGCCGGCGGGATCGCCCATGATTTCAACAATATTCTGATGGCTGTTTTCGGTAGTTTGTCTCTGGCCAAACTGAAATCCACCCCCAAGGATCCGGTTTATACTTTCGTGGCCAAAGCTGAGGAGCAGTGTTTGAGAGCCAGAGCACTGACCCGCAAGCTCCTTGCCTATTCCAGTGGCGGCACTCTTCAGCGTAAAACGGTTTTAATTGCCGACGCTATCCGCGACACGGCTGATTTTGCCTTAAGCGGTAAAAATGTGAAATGCCGGTTTTCTCTTCCGGACGGACTGTGGCCGGCACATATAGACGAAGGCCAGATGCGCCAGGTCGTTCACGCCCTCGTGACCAACGCCTGTGAGGCCATGCCCGGTGGGGGCATTGTAGAAATCGGTGCAGAAAACATAGAACTTGCCGACGGACAGATCCAGGCGCTCAAAGCCGGTAGATACATTCGCTGGTATGTTCGGGATCATGGCGCCGGAATGTCCGCCGAATGCCTGAGGCGGGTTTTTGACCCGTATTTTACCACGAAACCCATGAACAGTATAAAAGGGATCGGATTGGGTCTGGCCATTTGCCACTCTATTGTGAAAAGCCACGACGGGCTCATTGCCGTGGAGTCGATGCCGGGGGAAGGTTCGGTTTTTACGATATTTCTGCCTGCCGTCAGTGAAGGCCATGAAGAGCAGAAGACAGCCCCCTCGCTCACAGCACGTGCGGAGGGCAGACAAAAAATCCTTCTCATTGACGATGAACAAATCCTGCTGGATGTAACTGGCAGCATGCTGGAGCATCTGGGGTATGATGTGAAAAAGACAAAAAGCCATGGCGAGGGCAGGGAGCTTTACCGGCAGGCCGAGCAGGAAAGAGATCCATTTGCTCTCATCATCATGGATTTGACCATGCGCGGCGACGAGCCGGGAGAGACGGCGATAAGGCGCTGGAAACAGGAATACCCGGAAGTCAGGGCGATTATTTCCAGCGGCTACACAAAAGATCCGGTAATCGAAGAGTACTGGAAGTACGGGTTTGTCGGGGCCATGGCCAAGCCCTATTCACTTGAAGACCTCAAGGGCACGCTGGAAAAAATTCTGGCGTGACCTCAAGATAAGAACGTGAAGGAGTACATTATGGGAGACGGAATAAATGATTTGACAAAAAACATCGTTGATTTGAGGCGCCACATGTGGCTCGCCGGTGTCGAGGTGGAACTGCGCCGTCTGATCTGGCAAATTGCCGTGGTCGGCAAGTACATCTCCGCGAAAATCCACGAGTCCAACAGGAAACTGGCGGGATTCAAAAACGTTTATGGTGAAGAGCAGTTGGCCCTGGATCGCATAAGCGACGAGATCCTCAAAACCAAGTTGCAGCACTCGGGATTTGTGAGTCAATACGCCTCGGAAGAGCGTGATGACATTGTCACCATCGGCCAGGGGAGTGCGTTGTATATCGTCACGGCCGATCCTCTCGACGGGTCGTCTCTGGTGGACACGAACCTCGCCATTGGCACCATTATCGGAATTCACAAAAAATCACTTTTCGACTGCGGCCGGAATTCCATGGTGGCAGCTCTGTACATCACCTACGGCCCGCTGATTACCATGATCTATTCAGCAGGGAAAGGAGCGCACGAGTTTGTTCTGGACCGTGAGGGTGAATACGTACTGTCGGAGGAAAATATCCGGCTTGAGGAAAAAGGGTCGATTTTCTCGCCGGGCGGCCTGCGCAAAGACTGGACTGACAATCATTTGAAATTCATCGATGCGCTGGAGCGGGAAGGCTACAAGCTTCGCTACAGCGGCGGGTTCGTGCCGGATATAAACCAGGTGATTATCAAGCGCGGCGGTCTTTTTACCTATCCCGCACTGAAGAAATCACCCCAGGGGAAGCTGCGCCTGCTGTTCGAGTTGCAGCCGATGGCCTTTATCATTGAGCAGGCGGGCGGCATGGCCACAGACGGCAAAAATGATATCCTTTCGCTTGAGGTCACCGCGGTCAATCAACGCTCGCCCATCTATATCGGCTCGTCCAAAGAAGTGAAAATGGCGGGTGAATTTCTAAATCAGTAATTAACGAATCAAGGAGTTGCCATGATTTACGAAAATAAAGATAAATTGAAGAAAGAATGCGAGTCGATCCTGGCTTGTGACGGAGGTGATGTCCGTGTGCTCGACGAGGACAAATTCCGGACAAAACTGATAGACGACCTTATTTACACGGTTGTGTTCAGCCCCGATCCTGCTACAAAAGAGGCGGCGGCATTTCTTATCCGCCGGGGAGCAGCGGCTCTGGGCATTATTTCCTCGTCGATTCAGTCGCTTTACGAGGCGATGGGAAGAAAAGAAGTTGCAGGGTTCACCGTTCCCGCGATCAACATCCGCGGTCTGACCTATGACGTGGCCCAGGCTGTGTTTCGCGCGGCCATTAAAGGCAAGGTCGGCCCTGTTATATTTGAGATCGCCCGATCGGAAATAGGCTATACGATTCAGCGTCCGTTGGAGTACATCTGCGCGGTGACGGCGGCAGCCGTTAAAACAGGCTGGAGCGGGCCGGTTTTTGTGCAGGGAGACCACTTTCAGATAAATGCCAAAAAGTTTGCCCAGGATGCGGAAACAGAGACGCAAACCGTGAAAAACTTGATCTGGGAAGCGATTGAAAACGGGTTTTACAATATCGACATCGACACTTCCACGCTGGTGGATTTATCAAAACCTAATGTCACCGAGCAGCAGCGGACGAACTTTTCGCTGGCGGCGCAACTGACCGTGATGATCCGCGATTTGGAGCCTGAAGGGATTACGGTTTCCGTAGGGGGAGAAATCGGAGAAGTGGGCGGCAAGAATTCAACTGTTGAAGAGCTAAAGGCCTTCATGGACGGTTATCTGTCCGAGCTGAAAAAGAGCGGCGAAGACTACAAGGGAATCAGTAAGATCAGTGTGCAGACGGGAACCACGCACGGTGGCGTGCCGCTGGCCGACGGGACGGTGGCCAAAGTCAAAATTGATTTTGATGTTCTCAGAGAACTTTCGGAAACCTCGCGCGTTGAATACGGTCTGGCAGGTGCCGTGCAGCATGGTGCGTCCACTTTGCCGGACGAGGCGTTTGACCGCTTCCCCGCGACCGGCACGGCGGAGATCCACCTGGCGACCGGTTTTCAGAACATGATTTATGACAGTGACATCTTTCCAGCGGATCTGCGCGAAAAAATTTACGATTATCTCAAGGCGAAAATGCAGGATGAATGGAAGGAAGGAGATACACAGGAGCAGTTCATCTACAAGACCCGTAAAAAAGGATTCGGGCCTTTTAAACTGGAGATGTGGCATCTGCCCGCCGATGTCCGTGACGGTATTTGCGCCGGGCTGGAGCGGCAGTTTGCCTTTCTGTTTGATAAACTCAATGTCAACGGCACCAGTGCCCTTCTGGATGAACATATCAAAACAGTGGATGTCCCCCTGAAAATGCCAGCGGCCCTGAAGGGCTGACCATTGCCGGTGCCGGGCATAAGAGGCGAAGAAAATGAAAGCGGCGGTCTTGGAGAAAATCACGGATATCAGTGAAAATCCAGCGCCGCTTTCTTTTGTGGAGCTGGCCGATCCTGTACCGGCCCGTGGAGAGGTTCTGGTGCGGGTCACGGCCTGTGGTGTGTGCCACACGGAGCTCGACGAAATTGAAGGCCGGACGCCCCCGGCGGTTCTTCCTTTCATTTTGGGACATCAGATTGTCGGCATTGTGGCAGGATGCGGGCCACAGGCCAAAAAACATCAGGAGGGCCGGCGGGTAGGCATCGGCTGGATCGGTTTTGCCTGCGGGAGATGTTCCTATTGTACGGGCGGGCTTGAAAACCTCTGCCCGGATTTCAAGGCGACGGGCCGCGATATACCGGGTGGTTACGCCCTGTATGTCACGGTGGCGGAGGATTTCGCCATTCCGGTACCGGAGGTCTTTTCCGATGTCCAGGCAGCCCCTCTTTTGTGTGCGGGCGCCATCGGCCATCGCTCGCTTCATCTGGCCGGGATAAAAAACGGCGAGCCTCTGGGGCTTACCGGCTTCGGTGCGTCGGCGCACCTTGTTCTACAACTGTCACGGCACCTTTATCCGGCATCCGAGGTTTATGTTTTTGCCCGTTCCGAAAGCCAGCGGCGCTTTGCCCTGGAGCTGGGTGCCTGCTGGGCGGGGGATACAAGCCACAGAAGCCCTCGTCCTCTCCGTGCAATTATCGATACGACCCCGGCATGGAAACCGATCCTGGAGGCAATGGCGAACCTTGCCGCGGGCGGGCGTCTGGTGATTAACGCAATCCGTAAAGAGGGCACGGATAAAAATGAAATGCTGCGCCTGGACTACCCGTCGCACCTTTGGCAGGAAAAGGAGATTAAAAGCGTGGCCAATGTGACTCGTCACGATATTGAAGAATTTTTGCACATCGCGTCGCTCATACCGATTATTCCGGAAGTCGAGGTGTACGAATTTGGTGAGGCGAACCGGGCACTGGCGGAATTGAAGGCGGGCCGCAACCGCGGCGCGAAGGTGCTGCAGATGCCTTAATCACTTGCTCTGTCGGAGGCGCTTAATCAATCTTTTGTTTTTTCTCTTTTTCCCCGAGCCATTTTGCACTCGAATAATTCATAAGCCGCACAGCATCCCCGAAGAAGATTTCGCAAAGAGGCACAGTTCGTTACCGGGCTCTTAGACCCTTATTTCAGAGGAAAGAGCCCCCTCTCTTTTTTGCAGACGGATTACAAAAAAGCCCCGAAAAGAATTGCCGGTAAAAACAGGGGTTATTTTTTGTGAAATCAGGTAATATTTCATATTAACGAAAACTGCCCGGGAGATGAAAAATGAAGCTGGCGACAGTCGAGCAAATGCGGGGGATGGACCGCTATGCGATCGAAAAACTGGGGATAGCGGAAGAGATACTGATGGAAAATGCCGCTCATGCGGCGGCCGGTCTGCTGTGGCGGGAAACCGGCATCAGCGGCAAGACGTTTGTCATTTTCTGCGCCTCGGGCAATAACGGTGGCGACGGGCTTGTGCTTGCCCGCCTGCTCGCCACGATGGGGGGAAGGGTCAAGGTGTTTCTGGTGGCTACCCCTAAGAAATACCGGGGAGCGGCCAAAACCAACTACGACATTTTGTGCAATCTGAGCGGTGACGTTCAGCTCATCGGCAGAGCCGACGAGGCCCGAAAAGACCTGGCCCACTGTGACGTGGTTGTGGACGCGATTTTCGGCACCGGGCTGGACCGTGAAATAAAAGGGCTGGCCTCAGACGTGATCACGCTTATTAATTCCGCGGGTCGGCCGGTTTTGAGTCTGGACATCCCTTCAGGCATTGCCGGCGACACGGGTGCCGTGCTGGGGAATGCGGTGAAGGCTTCCTGGACCGTGACCTTCGGGCTTCCCAAGCCGGGAAATCTGCTCTACCCCGGCTACGAGCATTGCGGCACTCTGGCCGTGACGCACATCTCATTTCCGCCGTCCCTTTATGAGCGCGATGATTTATTCATCGAGACCAATGAACGCGTCATGCTGCCGCCCAGATATGCCCAGGCCTATAAAGGGTCGATGGGAGATGTTTTATTCATCGCCGGCGGAGCTAATTATTTCGGCGCCCCTTATTTTTCCGCCATGTCGTTTCTCAAATCCGGCGGCGGGTATGCAAGGCTTGCCGCGCCCGCGTCAATAATACCTTTTGTTGCACAGGCCGGGCCGGAAATCGTTTATCATCCGCAAAGAGAGACCGCCGCCTTGAGCCTGTCGCTGAAGGCGAAACCGGAGCTTTTGGCTTTATCGGAAAGATCGGACATGGTTGTGATGGGGCCCGGTCTGTCTCTACAGGAAGAAACGGCAAAACTCATCAGGGAGCTGGCCGCCGTCATCAAAAAACCTCTGTTACTCGATGGAGACGGCCTGACGGCGATTGCCGAAAGGCCGGAAATACTGCCCAAAAGAAAAGCACCGACCATTTTGACGCCACACGCCGGTGAAATGGCGCGCCTGGCGGGTAAAACCGTCACACAGGTAAATGATGACAAGATGGGAGTCTTACTGGAAGTGGCCGGCAGGCTGGGAGCCACTGTTGTTTTCAAGGGGGCTCACTCTCTTATCGGCACAACCGACGGGCGTGTGTATGTCAATCTTACGGGAAATCCGGGCATGGCCACCGCCGGAAGCGGTGATGTGCTGACCGGCTGTATTGCAGCCATGCTGGGTATGGGACTTGATGCTGAGCGTGCCACGCGCAAAGGCGTTTTCCTGCACGGTTTGGCGGGCGATCTGGCCGCCGGCGAAATAGGCCGCGACGGTATAACCGCCACAGACATACTGGAGTACCTGCCGGTGGCGCTCAGGGCCGACCGTGACGATCGCATTGAAGCAGACTGCTATGCTCCGCCGGTCATCATATAGCCGGGCGGCCTGGACGACAAAAGTGCCGGTGCCGGGCTTGCGGTGCTGAAAATATTTTTATTGACTGATGGACGATAACCGGTGATAAGACCCGAATATCCGGCCCTACGGCCGGATTAAAGTAAGGAGAGATTATGTGGGATTATACAGACAAGGTCAAAGAGCATTTTCTACACCCGCGCAATGTGGGGGAAATAGAAAACCCGGACGGGGTGGCGGAAGTAGGGTCGCTCGCCTGCGGGGATGCTCTCAGGCTCACCTTCAAACTTGATGAGAACCAGCGCATCGCGGATGCCAAATTCAAAACTTTCGGCTGCGCCAGCGCCATCGCCTCTTCGTCGGCTCTGACCGAAATCATCAAGGGGATGACACTGGAGGAGGCCCTCCGGGTCACCAACCGGGATATTGCCCGGTATCTGGGAGGGCTTCCCGACGAGAAGATGCACTGCTCGGTGATGGGCAAACAGGCCCTGGAAAAGGCGATTGAGAATTACCGGGGAGCACCGGCGCTGGAGGCGGGTGCAAAAATCATCTGTGAGTGCTTCGGTGTTACAGATAAGGAGATTGAAAGAGATGTGCGGGAAAACAATCTGACCACCGTGGAAGAAGTCACCAATTTTACCAAGGCGGGTGGCGGCTGCGGCACTTGCCATGACGCCATCGCCCAGATTATCGAGCGTCTGAAGGCGGAGCCCAGACCAGAGGCAAAGCCCAGGCTTACCAACCTGCAGAAAATAAGGATGATTGAAGAGACGATAGACAACGAAATCCGCCCATCACTGAGGCATGACGGAGGGGACCTCGAGCTTATCGACGTTGTCGGCGACCGGGTGATAGTGGCCACCCGCGGTGCCTGTGCGACCTGCAAGGCCTCCGGCATCACACTGAAAAATTTTGTGGAACACACACTAAAAGAGCGGGTCGCGCCGGAGATTACCGTTGAGGAGGAGGGTAAATGAAGACGGTTTATATGGACAACAACGCCACATCAAAGGTGGCCGACGAAGTTTTGCAGGCCATGCTGCCGTACTTTTCCGAATTCTATGGCAATCCCTCCAGCATGCATACCTTCGGAGGACGGGTCGGGCGGGAAATCCAGCAGGCGCGCGGGCAGGTAGCCGGGCTTCTGGGGGCGGAGCCGGATGAAATAGTCTTTACCAGTTGCGGCACGGAAAGTGATAACGCAGCCATACGCTCGGCACTTTCCGCACAGCCGGATAAAAAACATATCATCATCAGCCGCGTGGAACACCCGGCGGTGCGCGTACTTTGCAGCCACCTGGAGACGGAAGGATACAGGGTTACTCAATTGCCGGTGGATAAAAGCGGTATCCTCGACCTTGAGTTACTGGATAAAAGCCTCACTCCGGACACGGCGCTGGTCAGCCTGATGTGGGGCAACAACGAAACAGGTGTGATTTTTCCGGTAGAAGAGGCGGCGCATCTGGCGCACGACAAAGGCGCCATGTTTCACACCGACGCTGTGCAGGCGGCGGGAAAAATCCCCATCAACATGAAAAACAATCTCATCGATATGCTTTCCCTTTCCGGGCACAAACTGCATGCCCCCAAGGGGGTGGGCGTTCTCTATATACGCCGCGGTACGAAGTTTACGCCTCTGTTGTTGGGCGGCCACCAGGAAAGGGGAAGGCGCGGCGGTACGGAAAACACTCCCGGTATCATCGGTCTGGGGAAAGCCTGTGAGCTTGCCGCGCAGAACCTCGTCTCAAAGAGCGCCTATATCAAGAGACTCCGTGACAAGCTGGAAAAAGAGCTGCTGGCGAAAATTCCGCAAAGCCGCATCAACGGCGATATCGAAAACCGTCTGCCGAACACCGCGAACATCAGCTTTGAATATGTCGAAGGCGAGGCGATTCTGCTTATGATGAATGAGTTGGGTATCTGCGCCTCCTCCGGCTCGGCCTGCACTTCAGGCTCATTGCAGCCCTCGCATGTGCTGCGGGCGATGGGTGTGCCCTTCACCATGGCGCACGGCTCGATCCGCTTCAGTCTCAGTGTTTACAACACGGAAGAAGAGGTTGATTTTGTAATTGAAAAATTGCCCCCGATCATCGAGCGGCTGCGCGAGATGTCCCCTTTCTGGAAGCGGGAAGACCCGTCATGCGCAATTCAATAGCAGCCCGGGACGGGTAAGGTCATTGATGTGAACACAAGCTGGTAAAGGCTCACGTTTTTCGTGAAAGTACATGGCCGGCCACGGCGAGGAGCTCCTCTTTTTCCCGGCAATCATGAAATATTGAAAGCTCGTCTGTCGCTTCACGGATAAACCCTGCCGCCCGCTCAAGCGCATAGTCGATGCCACCGGAATTGCGGATAAGAGAATGGATGGCTTTGAGGACATCGGGCGTCGGTTCTTTTTTTTCAATGGCGGCTCTCACCATTTCCCGGTCGGCCGTCCGGCTGTGTACAAGTGTATAGATAAGCGGCAGGGTCATTTTCCCTTCTTCCAGATCCTTGCCGATCGATTTTCCGAAACCCTCTTGTGAAGCCATATAATCGAGCGCGTCATCGACAATCTGAAACGCCATGCCGACCTTGTAGCCGTATTTCTTCAGGGCGGCCACCCGGCCTTCATCGACTCCGCCCATGACCGCGCCGCTTTCACAGGCGGCAGAGATAAGCACGGCGGTTTTTTTCTCCACGATACTGAAATATTCTTCTTCCGTCAGATCCGCGCTGCCGCATTTCATCAGCTGAAAGACCTCTCCTTCAGACATGATGTTGGCCATTTGCGCCATCAAGCGAATAATGCGCAAATCGTCCGTTTCGGAAAGCAGATTGAAGGATTTGGAATAAAGAAAATCTCCCACCAGCACACTCACCGCATTTCCCCAGACAACGTTGGCCGACGGTCTGCCGCGGCGAACGACTGCCTCGTCGATGACATCGTCATGTAGAAGTGTGGCGGTATGGATAAATTCAATGGCGGCCGCCAGGGCAAAGCTCGCCTCGCCCCGGTAGCCGCACAGCCGGGATGAAATCAGGTGCAAAAGAGGACGGATTCTTTTGCCGCCGCCGGCGATCAGGTGATCGGCGACCTCGGTAATAAGTTTTATCTCGGAGGTGATATTGCTCTCCATACAGGATTCGACCCGGGAGAGCTCAATTTTATATCCGGAAAGAACATCGGCAATTTCCATTTGCATCCTCGTGATAGTTTGATGCCGGACTATAGGGCGAAGAAAGCCTGCTTGTCAAACATCAATTAAACAATTTCAGCGTAAAGGTCGTAATGATCCGCTCCGGTGATTTTTGTGCGTACAAAACGACCGGGTTTAGTGTCCGTACCTTTTACATGAGTGACGCCGTCGATTTCCGGCGCCTGCCTGCGTGTACGCCCGATAAAAGGGTAATCCTTGTTTTCACTATTTGCTTCAATGAGCACCTCCTGGGCCGATCCGATCAGTCCGCGGTTGAGTTCATAAGAGATAGCCGCCTGCTCGCCCATAATAAGGTCGCGGCGACGCTCCTTTTCCCTTTGCGAGATGCGTGATGGCTTCGCGGCTGCCGGGGTTCCTTCCTCCGGTGAATAAGTAAAGACACCCAGATGATCAAAGCGGGTTTCCCTTACGAAATCCACGAGACGCGCAAAACGGTTTTGTGATTCGCCGGGAAAGCCGACAATCAGTGATGTTCTTAAGGCCGCATCAGGCATGATCCGGCGGACCAGCTCGATGACACTCTTTATGCCGTCCGCGGTGACACGGCGCCTCATCGAGGCAAGGATAGTATCGTCAATGTGCTGGACGGGGAGATCGATATAGGGGCAGACTTTTTTGTGCCGCGCCATTGCTTCGACGATGTCTGCGCTCAGATGGGCTGGATGGGTGTACAAAATTCTTATCCAGCGTAACTTACTGATGGAGTCGAGTCCTGAAATCAGGTCGGGCAGACCCGGGCGTGTCTTCAGGTCACGACCGTAGGCCGCCGTGTCCTGACCGACGAGGATTATTTCACGAATCCCCCGCGCGACCAGATTTTCCGCCTCTCGACAGATGTCCTGGGGCCGGCGGCTGCGCGCCTCGCCACGGAGCGATGGAATTACACAGTAGGAGCAGTGGTTGGAGCAGCCTTCGGAAATTTTCAGATATGCAGTGGCAGAGCCGGCAGGCAAAAGCCTGTCGTGTGCGGCATTCATCAGAAAATCCGGTTTAGTGATCACAGACCCGCGTTTGTTGGACATTAGATGGCGGACGATATTGCCGACTTCGCTTGTGCCGATGACGAGGTCCGCCTCCGGAATGTCGTGTGTCAGTTCTCTTCCGTAACGCTGTGCCAGGCAGCCTGCCACAACCAGCTTCTGCCCGCTTCGGGTTTTCTTTTTGGCCTCCGCAAGAGTGAGGATGACCTCCAGTGACTCTTCCGTAGCGCTGCGAATAAAACTGCAGGTGTTAATGATAATTGTATCTGCGTCATCGGGACGGTCAATAAGCGTCATGCCTGCGCGGCGCGCCAGGCCGCCCATCACTTCTGAATCTATCTGATTTTTCGGACAGCCCAGTGAAATGATATGAAGTGTTCCTGAATTCTTTTTCACTGCGGGAGCTTTCGGATGAGCACTTTGCGGGGTTTGGCGCCATCGGAGGGGCCGACGATTCCTTCGCGCTCCATCTGCTCGATCATGCGCGCGGCTCGATTGTAGCCTATCTTCATGTAACGCTGGACAAGGGATATCGATGCCTGCCCCAGCTCGCCTACCAGCGCCACCGCCTCATCATATTTTTCATCGTAGCCGTCATCCTCTTTGTAAGACTGGGCGGAATCAAAATCGAATTTATCGATCGACGCATCGTAGGTGGGCTGGCCCTGCATTTTCACAAAATCGACTACTCGTGATATTTCCGCGTCCGACACATAAGCGCCGTGGATACGGGTGAGCCTGGAGGTGCCCGGTGGTATGAAAAGCATATCGCCCGCGCCCAGAAGCAGCTCCGCGCCTGGCTGATCAATAATTGTGCGCGAATCGACTTTTGAGGACACCTTAAATGAGATGCGCGTGGGGAAATTGGCCTTGATGAGCCCCGTTATGACATCGACGGACGGTCTTTGTGTCGCCAGAATCAGATGAATGCCGGCGGCGCGTGCCATCTGCGCCAGGCGCGTGAGAGACTCTTCCACATCTCGTGAAGCGACCATCATGAGGTCGGCCAGTTCGTCGATCACGACGACGATATAGGGAAGGTGGACGTGCTCTGCATTTGCTTCTTCTTCAGGGGCTTTGGTGTCGCCGCGGGCATCCTGTTGCGCCTGTGTCCTTTGTGTCCCGGTTGATTTGGTTTTGGCGCCCCTGGCGGCCATTTCGTTGTAGGCGTCGATGCTCTTTACGCCCAGCATGCTGATGACCCGATAGCGGCGCTCCATTTCTTCCACAGTCCAGCGCAGGACCTGTGAAGCCTTTTTCGGGTCAACGACCACCGGATGCATCAGATGCGGGATGCCCTCGTAGGAGGAAAGCTCCAGCCGCTTGGGATCTATCATCAGAAACTTGACATCGTCGGGGTCGGCTTTAAAAAGGATGCTGCAGATCATCGCGTTGAGCGCGACGCTTTTCCCCGAGCCGGTGGTCCCGGCTATCAGCAGATGCGGCATGCGCGCCAGATCCGCTATCACGGGCGTGCCGATAAAATCCACACCCAGAGCGACCGGCAAACGCACAGGGGATTTGGCAAAAGACTCATGGTCGAGGACTTCTTTTAGAAGAACTGATTCTCTTTTGAGGTTGGGAATTTCGATGCCGATGACGGATTTGCCGGGTATCGGCGCCAGAATGCGGATGCTCGGTGCCATCAGCGCCAGCGCCAGGTCGTCACTGAGGGTCGTGATGCGGTTAATTTTCACGCCTGGAGCCGGTTCCAGCTCATACATCGTAATCACCGGGCCGGGCATGACTTCCACGACACGGGCCTCCACTCCGAAATCTGCCAGTTTTTTTTCCAAAATCCGCGAATTTGTAATCAGCTGATCGCGCTTGACGCGTCCGTCCTTTTGAGGCGGGGCGTCCAGGAGAGTCAATGGCGGAAGCTGAAATTTTCCGTCCGATTGCAGCTTTGAAAAATCAAAATGAGTCTGCTCGGTTTTTCGCGGCCTGATCTTTTTCGGCTCAGGCTCCGCAGGGGGAGAGACTGGCGGCGGACCGATTTTGATTTTCAGTCGGGAGAAAACCCCCGCAGGAAAAGCCGGCAGCCTGTCTTTGATGTTTTTGAAAAGAGCGCGGACCAGGCCGGAAAAAGATTCGCTTACCGTGACCAGTGAAAACTCTATGATAAAGAAAAGAGAAACAATGAAAATTAAAATCAGAATGATGTAGGTTCCCGCCGAATTGAAATAGCGAAGCAGGAATTGAAAGATTCCTGTGCCGATGAGCCCGCCCGCTTTCAACTTTTCCCCGTAAAATGTCACGCCGCCACGTACGACGGCGCTCAGCAGTCCTGACAGTGACAATGCGAAAAAGAAGAAACCGCCAAGACGCGATTTATCCACTGCAAAAGAGGAGCTCAGAAAAAATTTGAAAGAACAGGCCAGGAGAGCCAGCGGGAAAAGAAACGCCCCGAAGCCCAGTAGGCGGATGAACGAATCCGCCGTATATGAGCCCGCCTTGCCGATCAGGTTATGAGTCGCCGGTCCGTCCGGCGGCACGGCGCGAGTAAAAGAAGGATCCTGCGGGAAATAGGAAAGAAGGCTAAGCAGCAAAAAAACCGCCAAAGCCAGAAAAACGACGCCTTTGATTTCCTTTACTCTCAGATCCCGATTTTTGGTTGCTCCTTCCATCAGTCCCTTCAGTTCATTTCCGGCCGGTTTTGAGTGATGTCAGGCGTGCCTGTTTCGTGATAAACATCATAGTTTACAATAATCACATTGCGAACTTTCTGCATCAGCTCCCGGCTGTTTTCCGCTGTGTAGTTATTTGTCGGCACCGGTTTGTCGATCACCATTTTAATTCTTCCCGGCACTGCCTGTAAAGAGCGGCTCGTCATCATTTCAACGCTCACGATGATACTGACAGGCACAATCGGTACGCCGGACTCGATAGCCACACAAAACATCTCCTCTTCGAAAGGCTTCACCTGCCCCCGGCGGCTTTTGGTGCCCTCCGGGAAAACGACGACCGATTTTCCTTCCCGGATGCGTCCGGCGGCCGCTCCCAGAGCTTTGATGTCCTTTCCAGGGTTTTGTCGGTCTAGTTCAACGTAACCGGCGCGTTTCATAACCAGACCGACGATCGGAATGGCAAAGACTTCTTTTTTGGCGATGCACCTGACTTGTCCGGGTAGATGCGCCAACGCGATCAATATATCGAGATCGCTTTGATGATTGGCCATAAACACTTGGGGCTTGCCCGGAAGAACATTTTCTAGGCCCAACACATCGACTTTCGCGCTACAGAGCCGGAGCACGAGTCTGCTCCAGATGACGGCAACCTTGTGAACATTGTTTTCCGCATTTTTAAAGACTGAAAAGACAATGGCCCAGAAAGAGAAAAATGCGGTTATGGCGACGCCAAAGGTTACCAAAAGTGCCGAACGTACCATTTGTATTTTTTCCTTGCCCGGGTGTGCAGCCGTTTGCTGGTTTTTTTTACTTGATAAAGCAATTGAAGTCAACAGTGATTTCCCGTCGTTTCACGCCGCGTTTGCGCTTTAAAGACGGCAGTGTAAATGATTTATGCTGACCATGGGTCATGGTGAATGCCGCACGATTCATGTGTTTGGTGCCAGCGGTGCTATTTGCTGAAAGACGCAAAAACATTTTTTTCTTCTTGACAAAAAGGAGGGGCTCATTTATGACCAGCCAACATTGATGAACTTAAACTTGCCGGGGATAATTTATTGTTTGCCGTTACATGATCACGTGTCATGGTAGTAGTGTGTTATCCAGGCGATGGAGTCTAAATGGAACTATTTTTACAGCAAGTGTTCAACGGTATCATGTTAGGAAGTACCTACGCCATTGTCGCCCTGGGGCTGACGCTTGTTTTCGGCATTTTACATGTGCCGAACTTCGCCCACGGCCACATGTACATGCTGGGTGCGTATGTTTGTTTCTTTTTAATCACGATTTTCGGTTTTGCCTATTGGCCGGCGGTGGCTCTGGCCGCGATTCTTCTGGCGGTGGCGGGCGTTATTCTGGAGGTGCTGGTTTTCAAGCCTCTGCGTAATGACCCGGGCTTTAACCCGCTGATTGCCGCGCTCGGCGCGCTTATCATCCTGGAGAACGTGGTTGTCGTCCTATGGGGGCCGGAAGGTCACCGCATCCCGAATCCATATCCGGGGATTATTGATTTCTTCGGCATCACCATGTCCGTGCAGCGTCTGCTGGTTATCGGCATGGCCGCAGCCATGATTATACTGTTGCAGCTTTTCATCAAAAAAACGACACTGGGGAACACGATCGAGGCTGTCGCTCAGAACAAGGAAGGAGCTACACTGGTCGGCATCAACGTGAATTTTGTCTCCGCCATGACCTTTGCCATCTCCACGGCACTGGCCGCGATTGCCGCCTGTCTGGTCGCTCCCATCTTTATGATCTCACCGAGTATGGGCGCCCTGGTCGGCATGAAAGCGTTTGTCATCGTCATTCTCGGTGGCTTGGGCAGTATTCCCGGCGCCATTGCCGGCGGGATGATCCTGGGCTTGATCGAGGCCATCGGAGGCGGCTACTTTTCGGCTGCTTATAAGGACGTGTTCGGGTTTGGTGCCCTGGTGCTGATACTTGCGATAAGGCCGACCGGCTTGTTTGGGAAGGAGATTAAGGGCAGATGATGAATTGGTTAAAAGGAAATTGGTTTTACCTGTTGGTTCTGATTATAGCCCTGCTGGCTCCTGTCGTCATTACAAACCGCTACTACAGCCAGGTCATTACCATGAGCCTGCTGTTTGCCATCGCAGCCTTGAGCCTGAACCTTATTTTAGGCTATACCGGTCAGCTTACGCTGGCACATGGAGGTTTTTTCGCTTTGGGTGCCTATGGCGTAGCCATCATGACCTACACGCTGGGCTGGAACTTCTGGCTCGCTCTGCCACTGGCCGCTATTTTTGCCGCTGTCGTGGGGTTTCTGGTAGGGATGCCTACGCTTCGGGCGCGCGGTTCATATTTTGCCATTGCCACATTGTGTCTGGGTGAAATCATTTATCTGATAGCAGGAAATTGGATTGAGGTGACCGGCGGGCATAACGGCATTGTCGGCATTCCTCATCCGAGTCCGATCCCCATTCCCGGTATCGGTGTACTGACGTTTGAATCACAGACGTCCCAGTATTATATGGTTTTGTTTTTTCTTCTGTTGACGCTGTTTGTGATGTACCGGATCCGCGAATCGATGCGCGGGCGGACGTTTATGGCAGTTTTATGCAATGAGGATCTGGCTGAATCAGTAGGTATCAACACATTCCGCACCAAGCTTTTGTCTTTTGTCGTGGCCAATTTCTTTGCCGGTCTGGCCGGAGGAATTTATGCCAGCCTTATCGGCAGTATATCCCCCAGTGTTGCCACGGTCGGCCTTACGTTTAACTTCCTGATGTATGTCCTCTTGGGCGGTGTAGGGACACTCGCAGGACCAATTATCGGCGCTTTCTTCCTGCCGATTCTACTTGAATACCTGCAGTTCCTGCAGGATTACCAGATGATCCTGTTCGGTATTTTGCTGATTGTGGTTATCATATATTTCTCGTCCGGCTTCATGGGACTGTACAAGAAAATCAGTAACAGGATAAAGAAATCAAAGGTGGGGGCGTAAAGTGCTGCTAAAAGGTGAAAATCTGGTTAAAAGTTTCGGCGGCACAGTCGCTGTTAACGATGTCAGTTTTGAAGTGAAAGAAGGCGAGATTCTCTCCATCATCGGTCCCAACGGCGCCGGGAAATCAGTCCTTTTCAGCCTGATCAGCGGCATGCACAAGCCGACCTCCGGCAGCGTGAAATTTATGGGCGAGGAACTATCCGGTTTGAGTACCAATAAAATATCCCGCAAAGGTATTGCGAGAACTTTTCAACTCACATCTCTTTTTGACCGGTTGCCTGTCGCCCTGAATCTGGCGCTGGGGTATTACAAATGCACCACCACCGGTTTCTGGGGTGGTTTGTTTCATACACCGCAATGGAAGCGCGATAAAAAGAAAGTGGAGGAAAAGGTCATCGACATGCTCGGATTTTTAGATCTGGGTGCGAAGGCCTTCGAGCCTGCTTCCACCTTGTCCCAGGGCGAGCAGAAATTACTTGCCATAGGAATCGCGCTCATCAGTGAGCCCAAACTCATGCTTTTTGATGAGCCGACAGGCGGTCTGATTCAGGAAGACACAGCCATGATCACGGAAATGATCCGCAAGATCAACAAAAAGGGCATCACGGTCTGTCTTATCGAGCATAAGATGCGCATGATTATGGATTTGGCTGACAGGATTGTTGTTTTAAACTACGGCAGAAAAATTGCCGAGGGAAAGCCCGCGGCCGTCGCCGCCGACCCCCAGGTAATCGAAGCCTACTTAGGAAGAAAAAAGGATGCTTAAATTAAATAATGTAACTACGATGATTGGTGAACATCAGGTCATCCATGATGTTTCTCTGAATATTGCGCAAGGTGACTTTGTCGCGCTGCTCGGCGGGAACGGTGCCGGAAAGACAAGCCTTTTCAAGACAATTGTCGGTATATTGAAGCCTGCCAAGGGGACGGTGGAATTTAAAGGTGAAGCAATTAATCATTTACCTGCCCACAAAGTCGTGGGGAAAGGTTTGATTCTTTGCCCGGAGGGACGGCAGCTGTTTCCCGCTTTGTCCGTGCATAAGAACCTGATGCTGGGGGCTTATCACCGTAAGGACAAAAAGGCCATCGAAGAAACGCTCGAGCAGGTCTACACCATGTTTCCGAGGCTCAAGGAGCGCTACAAGCAGGTTGCCGGTACGTTCAGCGGGGGCGAGCAGCAGATGCTGGCTGTCGGCCGCGCGATCATGTCCAAGCCGGAGATGCTGCTTCTTGACGAGCCTTCCATGGGGCTGGCGCCGCTGGTTGTAGAAGGTATCGCCGAGGCCATTACAAAGCTCAATGAAATGGGTATTACCATTTTCCTGTCGGAACAAAACGCGCAAATTGCGCTCATGATCACCAGGCATGGGTATGTGCTGGAAAACGGCCATCTGGTGCTCGAAGGTCTGAGCAAAGACCTTATCACGAATGAAAAAGTAAAGAAGGCCTATCTGGGGACATGAGATACGCCGGAAGGTTCAGAAATCTGTAAAAAGATGCAAAGCCCCGATCACCAAGATCGGGGCTTTTTACTCAAGGCAGCCAGACCCCGGCACGAGGAATGCTTATAAACTCACGCACCAGTCTGCTTTTCCCGGAGAGCGACCAAATAAAAGGGGTTTTAATGTGAAACAGTCCGCATCAGTCGTTTTGATGGTTTGCATGGCGATTCTGTTCAACGCTCCGGTGGCATATCCGCAAACTTCTTCCGTATGGGCGGCCAAAGGCCCGAAAGCCAATGTTTATCTGGCCGGGGCCTGCCATGTTCTTCGCGCCTCGGATCATCCGCTTCCATCCGTTTTTGAAAAGGCCTACACAGATTCAGCCCGGATTATTTTTGAAGCGCCCCCCGCCGATCTGGAGACGAAGTTGTACACGCAAAAACTCATGGCCATCGCCGCTTACGCAGACGGTACGACACTCAGGCAGCATCTTAAGCCTGCGGTTTACGCCAAAGCGCAGAAATTTTGCAGGGAGCGCGGTTACCCGTTTGAACAGTATCAACTGTTCAGGCCCTGGATGCTTTCGATGATGCTCACTATGCAGGAACTGGCGCGAATAGGGGTGGAGGCGGATTTCGGTGTGGATCGTTTCTTTTATCAGCGAGCACTCAGGGATGGCAAGCCTACCGGAGGATTGGAGTCGGCTGACGATCAGCTCTCTTTTCTTAATATGCTCGACCAGGGCATGGGCAATGAACAGGTCAGTGAAACCATCGATGACCTTTTGCATCTGGAGAGCAAAGTTGAGGATATCCTGGCTGCCTGGCGTACAGGTGATGAGGCGGGCCTGGAGAATTTTAATCTGCGCGAACTGAAGAATTACCCGCGGCTGTATGAAGTCCTGGTTGTGGAGAGGAACAAAAAATGGGCGGAAAGGATCGAGGGACTGCTCAAAGGTGAAGACAACGCGATGATTATCGTCGGCGTTGCCCATCTGGCCGGCGCCTCCAGTGTGATAGGCCTTTTACGCGGGCGCGGCTATGAAGTCACTAAAGTGAGCCCCTAGTCAGTAACTGCAAATACCCGAGCCCTCTTCCTTCATTTTGGCTTTTTCCCGGTACATCATGCGGTCGGCCAGGGCGATTACTTTTGCCACATCGTTTCCGGTGCGGGAAGTGGCAAAACCGGCTGCCATGCTGACGGGCTGATCGGTTGTCTGATTGAATCGTTCCAGGTTGTGTTTCAGGCGCTCAACCGCCTGACGGCAGGTGCTTTCATCGACCAGGGGCAGCATAATGAGAAACTCGTCTCCGCCCGTTCTGGCGATCATATCCTCCGGCCGGAAAGTCTGCTTAAGCATATCCGCAGTGTTTTTTATGTACAGATCTCCCGCAGCGTGCCCTCTGCGGTCGTTGATTCCCTTGAGGTCGTTTAAGTCAATCACAATGAAGCTCACCGGACGCAGGCGGCTGGCGCTTACCCTGGCGATCTCCGCATCGGAGTAGAAGCGGTTGTACAGGCCGGTCAGAGCATCACGAACACTGATATATTTCAATTCCTCCTCTGCTTTTTTTTGCGCCGTTACGTCGATGATATGCATAATGACGTTGTCCGGCGGAGTAAAGGCATATTTTATGTTGACGTATCTGCTCTCCTGAGTTCCGTCGAATTTAAACCAGAAACTCTTTTCGATTGGTGAGCGGGTAGCCAGACATTGCCGCATATCAGCAGCAACATGCCAGGCGCCGGTAAAAGACGCCTCGGGTGTTTTACCGACTTCATGGAGTATTTTACCTCCCGTGAAGTGCAGTGCCGCCTCATTGAATTCCTGCAGTATGAGCCTGTCCGCCTCGCCCTTCCACACCAGCGTCGGGACGGGCATATTGTCGAAAAGAGCCCTGATTCTCTGTTCGCTGCGGCGTAATTCTTCTTCCGCCTTTTTCTTTTCCGTGACATCGCGGGCTACCGACCGGAAACCTATTTTTTTTCCGTCGGCATCTCTCATCAAGGACGCGTTGACCTGATGCGTGCGGACAGTTCCGTCTCGGTGGACGAATTCATAATCATTGATATGGATGGGCTCGCCGGTCTGATAAACACTGCGATAGGCTTCGATCATTTTCTGCCTTGTTTCCGGAGTGGTAAAGTCTCTTAATTCAATTTTAAGCAACTCTTCACGGTCCCTGCCGGTCAATACACACGCCGCGTCATTGACGAAGGTGAAGCGGCCGCGACTGTCGCTTTCAAAATAAGCTTCAGTAATGTTTTCCAAAATGCCGCGGTATTTTTCCTCACTGGCCCGGAGCGCCTCTTCCGCCTGTTTACGCCGGGTGATATCACGGGATACGGAACGGAAACCCATTGGTTTCCCGCCAGCGTCCCTCATCAGCGAAACATTCAGTTGATGGGTGAGGATGGTGCCGTTCCGGCGGATAATTTCATAGTCCACCAAAGTCGAGGGAATGCCGGTTTTGAGCGTCTGTGTATATATCTCCCTGATTTTTTTTGCACTTTCCGAAGTGGTGAATTTCCGGTAATCAAACTTCACTAACTCATCGAGACTATAGCCGAGCGTTTGGCAGGTGACCTCATTGGCGAAAGTGAAGCGGCCGTTTAAATCATTTTCAAAGTAGCCATCGACCATGCCTTCAATAATGGTTCGATATTTTTCCTCACTGGCTACGAGTTTCTTCTCGGCAGCACGGCGTTCAGAGATATCGTGCACAATTAAATATGCGAGTGGCTGACCGTCAATGCCGACCGGCCCGGAAAACACCTCCACGGGCCGCGGCTCACCACTTGCCAGGCGGTGCTGTAAAAGGACACCACTGTGCCCGTCGTGACCAGCCCCGTTCCAGGTGCCGGACAAAGTCTCCCGCTCTGCTACAATAATGTCTGAAATCTTTTTTTTGAGCAGTTCCTCCTTACTGTAGCCGTAGTAGGTGCAGGCGGCTTGATTGGCATCGACGATCCGCTGTGACTCCTCATTGATCAGAAGCATCACGGCTGCGTTGTATTCAAACATATTACGATAGCGCGCCTCGTTTTTTTGAACGGCTTGATGAGTCTTTTTGTCGCTGGTTACATCCCTGCTCGTGCCGCGGAAACCAACAGGCGATCCTTCACTGTCACGCATCAGGGAGACGGATAATTCGAGGTAGCGGACATTGCCGCTTTTATCGATGACTTCGAGATCATCTACAACTGCGGCATTACCGGTTTTGTATATTTCATTGAATATGGCCGCTATTTTCTTTGACTCTTCAGGCGAGGTGTATTTGCGGTAATTGAGCCCGATGAGTTCGTAACGGGTGTGGCCCGTCCGGCGGACGGCCGCTTCGTTGGCAAAGGTAATATTGCCCGCGAGATCTGTTTCAAAACAGCCCTCTTCCACGCTTTCGACAAAATTCAGGCAGCGTCTCAATTCCGCCTGTTCTTTTTTTTCCCGGGAGATATTGCGAATGGTACACAAAAGGCAGTTTGTTCCGGGCGGTCTGATTAAAATAATGCCCAACTGAGCGGTAAAATCTTTTCCGTCTTTGTCTGTCAGTATTTGCTCGAAACGGGAAACAGAAGAACCGTTTTTTGCCTTTTTAATAATCTCAGTGATTTCCCTTTGCCGGAGAGAGGGAATGAATTTCGAAAGAGGTTTGCCTGTGGCCCGCCTTGCCGTATAGCCGAACAATTTTTCCGCCCCTGCACTCCAATCCAGGATGTTCCCGTGCTCGGTGGTGATAATGATAGCCTCGTCCATCCCGTTGGATACGTGCAAAGAATCCGGCCCTGCGCTATGGGACGGTTGGGGCCTGACCTCTATATTCTGATCTTTTTTTGTAAGGGGCTTTTTTGATGGCATTGTAATTATTTTATCTGCCTGGTCAGAAAGCTTTAACCACACGTCTTTGAAAATATACGTTTTAATTATATAAAGTAAGAGGTGAGAATGCAACAGCTTAAATTTTTCAAAACGTCCGGCAACTTCAATTGCATCTCGCTCCCGAAAGGAATGCCACAGGTACACAGGCAGGGAATGCCGGCATTTCAGGGGTGAAATTTTATTATTCCGTTGACAGTATACCTGCATTTACCTATACTTTTTTTCCGATTACCGCTGGAAGGACCGCCATGGCCATCGACGTCAAAACCGAAGAACATCTACTTCTTATCGAAATAAACCGTCCTGATAAAATGAATGCCCTGACCCGGGAGATGTATTCCCGCCTTGCCCAGGCGTACTATCGGCTCGATTCCGACGCCGGACTGCGTGCCGGCGTTATTTACGCCGCCGGGCCTCATTTTACATCAGGACTTGACCTTGCCGACTGGGCCGAGCGGTTTGCCCGTGGCGAAGGTTTTCCCCATGACCCGGAAAATGAAATCGATCCTTTCTACATGATGAGTGAAGCCCGCTGCCGTAAACCGATTATTATGGCGGTGCAGGGATATTGCTATACTTGGGGGTTCGAGCTGATGCTCAATACGGACATCCGGGTGGCGGCGGCTGATACCCGTTTTGCCATGCTGGAAGTTCAGAGGGGATTTTTCCCTGCTGCCGGAGCTACGCTGCGTCTGCCGCGGGAAATCGGCTGGTCCAATGCCATGCGCTATATGCTGACAGGTGACATTATAAGTGCGACGGAAGCCTGCCGGTTCGGCCTGATTCAGCATGTGACGGAAACAGGCAGACAGATCGACCAGGCGCTGAAAATCGCCCGCACGGTGGCCCGGGCCGCGCCTTTGGGAGTTCAGGAGGCGCTGGCCTCATCACGCCGGGCGATCAAAGATGGAGATCAGGCGGCCATAAAGGTTATGTACCAAAAAATGGCTGAAGTAATGAAAAGTGAGGATATGAAGGAGGGGCTGCTCTCTTTTCTGGAGAGGCGACCGGCGGTATTTAAGGGGGAATAACGCCCATAGTGTCCCGGCGAAAAGAGACGGACATGATATGAACACGTAACGGCGGCAAATGAACTGCTTTCATCAGTGCCCGGGCAGGGGGTAGTCACACGGCCGGTAAAACAGATGTGTGCAGCGGTGGGGAAGTTTCATTTCGTGCCTTTTATGAAAACCCGAGGAGGTACAGGTAATGAATTTTGCGCTTACAGAAGAACAGTTGATGGTTAGAGACATGGTCCGCAAATTTGCCGAGACGGAAATCAAACCGGTCGCTGCAGAGCTGGATCAGACGCACCGTCATCCCGAGGAAATCTGCCGCAAACTGGGTGAGATGGGCATCATGGGGGTGTCCGTACCCACGGAATACGGAGGGGCGGGCATGGATAATGTAACCTATGTGCTGGCGATGATCGAAATTTCAAAGGCCTGTGCAAGTTGCGGGGTGATTGTGTCGGTCAACAATACGTTATACGGTCATCCGGTCAAGACCTTCGGGACACATGAGCAGAAATTGAAATTTCTTAAACCGGTTGCAGGCGGCGAGGTGGAAGGCTGCTACGCCCTTACCGAGGCGGGTGCCGGTTCCGATGCGGCGGCGCTTCGCTGCAAGGCGGAGCTAAAAGGCGACAAATACATCGTCAACGGGACCAAAGTTTTCATCACCAACGGTCCGGTGGCCCGTTATTGTGTTTTGGCGGCGACGACGGATTTGTCGCTGGGCTATAAGGGAGTAATTAACCTGATTGTCGATTTGAAGGAAACACCCGGCTTCAAGGTCGGCAAGGTCGAAGAGAAGCTGGGTATTCTGGCGTCCGGCACATCCGAACTTGTATTTGAAGATGCGGAGATTCCTGCAGCCAATCTTCTGGGGAAACCGGGCCAGGGCTTTCAGCAGATGATGGCGGGGCTGAATGCGGGCCGTATCGGTATCGGCGCACAGGCCTGCGGCATCGGTCGCGCCTGCCTGGAAGATGCGCTGAACTACGCCAAGGAGCGTGTCCAGTTCGGTAAACCAATCGTGTCCAACCAGATTATCCAGTTCAAACTCGCCGACATGGCCACCCAACTTGACGCGGCGGAGCTGCTGCTTTTGCGTGCCGCCTGGATGGAAGACCAGGGCATGGATTTCGAAATGGAATCCGCCATGTCAAAATACTATTCGTCGGATGTCGCCATGAATGCAGCCATAGAATGCGTCCAGATTTTCGGCGGCTATGGCTATGTGAAGGAATATCCGGCGGAACGGCATATGCGGGATGCAAAAATCTGTCAGATATATGAAGGAACCAACGAAATCCAACGTGTCGTCGTGGCCAGAAAGCTTCTCGGGCAGAGATAGTCAAAAGGCCAATGAGTGCTGGAGCGGCGGGAAGCTTGTTTGGACTGGATAAAGGGTAGGACAATATCCCTTTGCTTCGCCTTCAGGCGTATAGGATTGGTTTTGCCCGCTTCTCATCTTCCTGCCTATGTTCCAGGTGATTGCTCCTGCAATATCACGTATGGCTGTCCGGTTGCTGTTTTTTTAACTGCCGGATGTGGTTTGCCGGTGTAGCCGTTTGTCTGCTTGCCGCCAACGAATAAAAAAACCGGCCCGCCCCGTATGGGGCGGGCCGACGTTTATAAGGTAATCAGGGCGTTTATTTTTTGCCGAGGATTGCATCCTTGGCCGCTTTGGCCACTCTGAACTTGACGACTTTCTTGGCGGGGATTTTGATTGCTTCGCCGGTGGCCGGGTTTCTGCCCATGCGGGCTTTACGCTGCACCAGCACGAGTTTGCCCAGGCCGGGCAGTGTAAATGAGTTCTTGGCTTCCTTGTAGGCGATGCCGGCGATTAAATCCAGAATTTCTCCCGCCGCTTTTTTGGTAATGTCTGCCTTTGTTGCGATCTTTTCCACCAACTGCGCTTTGGTCATTGCTTTTGCCATATAATTACCTCCCTTGTTAAAAGTTTTTTGTTACTTTAGGCGAAGCGCAAATAAGTTGCAAGAGTTGATTGTAAAAAAATGAAATTATTTTTCAGTGCCGCGCCGCCGTGTTTTCCGGCCGGTACAAGCCCGAACCGTGCCGGACGGTTTTCTTTCCGCCCGCAAATTACAGAACCCGCCGATCGATCACACGGCTTGCCTTTCCCTCCGAGCGCTCAATGGTTCTGGGTTCGACCAGTTTGACGATGGCGTTTATCCCCAGGTAGTCTTTCATATCTTTTTTCAGCTGAAGTTCGATATTCTGAAGGGCCCTGATTTCACCCGAGCCGCTGAAGAGTTTTTCCGATAATTCGACCTGGATCTCCAGCGTATCGAGCGTGCCTTCGCGATCGACAATGAGCCGGTAATGGGGTTCAAGGCCCTCCACGCCGACCAGTACCGCTTCTACCTGAGAGGGGAAGACATTGACGCCGCGGATGATGAGCATATCATCGCTTCTGCCCATCACACGTCCCATACGGATGTGCGTGCGCCCGCAACGGCAGGGCTCCGGTATCAGACGGGTTATATCGCGCGTCCGGAAACGGACCAAGGGGAAGGCTTCTTTGGTCAGTGTGGTGAAGACCAGCTCCCCCTCCCGGCCGGCCGGCAGTACCTCACCCGTGTCCGGGTCGATGATTTCCGCCAGGAAATGATCTTCAAAGATGTGCATGCCGTCGCGCGCCTCCGCGCACTCCATGGCTACCCCGGGGCCCATGATTTCGGAAAGACCGTAGATATTGAAAGCGGTCAGTCCCATCGCGTTTTCAATTTCGGTGCGCATGTTTTCACTCCAGGGTTCCGCCCCGAAGATGCCCGCGCGCAGGGGCAGTGAATGTAGATCCACACCCATGGCCAGCGCCTGCTCGGCAAGGTTCAGCGCATAAGAAGGAGTGCAGCAGATGGCGCTGGGCTGAAAATCAAGTAATATTGTGATCTGGCGCTTGGTGTTGCCGCCCGACACAGGTATGACACTGGCGCCTATTCTTTCCGCTCCGTAGTGAGCCCCCAGCCCTCCCGTGAACAGGCCGTACCCATAAGCGTTATGAATGACGTCGTTTTTTGTCAGCCCCGCGGCTGCAAAGGAGCGGGCCATCAACTCGGACCAGATGTCTATGTCATGCTGAGTGTAGCCGACCACAGTGGAAGCGCCGGTGGTGCCGGATGAGGCGTGCAGTCTGACGATGTTGTTCATCGGTGATGCAAACAGGCCGAATGGATAATTATCGCGCAGATCCTGTTTTGTGGTGAAGGGGAAGCGTTGCAGATCGTCAAGAGTTTTGATGCTTTCAGGCGTGACGCCTGCTTTGTCAAATGATTTTTTATAAAACCCTACATTATGATAGAGCCTGGCTGTTACCTGTTTTAGTCTTTTTAGTTGCAGGGCCTCGAGAGCCTCTCGCGGCAGAGTTTCAAATTCTTCATCATAGATCATGCGCCTGGTCTCCCGGGACAGCGTATTACGCGCTTGCTATAGCACAAACTCATATCGAAGCCAAATGAAAGCTTTGAGGAAGGGGCACTCAACAGCCTATCGTTCTTCTTCGTGAACGATCTGCTTCTTTATCAGCGAAATCAGTTCCTGAAAAACCGGAAAAACATCCGTTCGATAGCGGCCCGCAACGCATACATGCATGATGTCGTCTCCGAGCTCGAGCTCACCCTCGTTAATCAGTACCCTGATGTCGACAATGCCATCAGTGTCGCGCATCCGGCGCACAAGCTCGTCCAGGGCAGCGCGATCGTAGGAAAGTTTCATCCCGCTAACCTGCTTGCCTTCTTTAGAGGTCGCCCGGACCAGGCCATTGTGGACAAGGATCATGCCCAGGCTCTCCGGCGGGCAGTTTTTTTTGATTTCAGAAATCCATTGGTCAATCATGACTATCTTCAGTTTCCTTTCTCTTTTCGCCGACGATCACGTCCAGCCGGCGGGAAATTTGTTTTGCCAGGTTTTCTATATAGTCCGTCTTCATATCCGGTTCATAGCGGTTGGCGTCTGCGTCGCCGTTGTTCCAGGTTCCGGCCAGCCGGCCGCCGATTGTGAAAGGCACTACCGCAACGGATTTGATGAAATACTTCCGTTCGGGCGGCAAAAGTCTGTAAAAGGGTTTTAGACCACGATTGGCTAAAACAGGCTTGCTGTCTGCGGGCAGAATTGTTTTTATGAAATCTTCGGACACGACCGAGAAGCGGCTTTTAAGCATCTCTGACGAGTTGAGTTCGTTGATGAGCTGTCCGGTGGTTTCACTTTCAATCAGTGTCAGCCAGACAAAGGGGATCGCAAATTCCCTCTCAATACCGTCAAACAGGTTTTCAAAAAGACCGCTCACTGTTTCGGCGGCCAGGATGCTTTGTGCCACTTTACCGAAGCTTGTGGCGATTATCTGATTGATGTCCTTGAGCCCTTCCTCGTTATTCATCGCAAATCACCTTCCCAGGTAGCGTAAATCACTGCGTGATCGGACGGTTTGTCCGTCTGCCGCGTGGCGAGGTCTATGGTGCATCCGGTGGAAGAGGCGGCCAGTGTACGTGTGGCCAGAATATGATCAACGCGCCACCCCAGATTACGTGCGACGGAATCACGCAGACGGTAATCAAAAAAGGTATATTGCCCCGGCTCATCTGGATGGTGATAGCGGAAAACGTCCGTCAGTCCCCAGGAAAGCACGCCCTGATAGGCCCTCCATACTTCCGGGTTGAAGGATACATGGCCCAGAATCCGTTTGGGATCATGCACGTCCAGGTCTTCCGGTGCAACGTTGAAATCTCCGCATAAAACCAGCGGCTGATCGGTCTTGAAATGGCCGGCCAGATAGTCTTTCAGGCGCGCCAGCCAATCCAGTTTATAGGCGAACTGCGGTCTGGTTACCTCCTGCCCCTGTGGAACATACACGTTTATAATTGACAGATTATCAAACCGGGCCAGTGCCAGACGATCCGCATCGGACGGGTCTCCGGGCAAGCCGAACGACACATCAAGCGGTTTCACGCGTGAGGCGATGGCCACGCCGTTGTATTGCTTATTGCCACGAAAGGATACAAAATAGCCCAGTTCGGCAAAGGGTTCTTCGGGGAACTTGCCATCTTCCACCTTTGTTTCCTGCATACACAAGATATCCGGAAGATTGTCCCTGAGCCACGGCAGTACGATGTGCAGGCGGGAGCGGATGGAATTGACATTGTAAGAAACAATTTTCACTGCAGTGATCCTTTCAGGCGATGCCGGACTTCATACCATGAGAGATGCCCATCCTCAAGCCTTTTGAGAGGCGTGCCGGCAGGAAGTTTCCGGTTGAACAAATGATCATACCGGAATCGGAGGTTGCCCGGGCCTGTTTCGGAGTGAAAAGAGCCCTGGTCAGTTCAATCTTTCTTGACAGGAGCGGGAAAATGCCGTTATAAAAATTACACCGTCTCGGCATCCCGGGGAGCCGTATTCATGAATATTATCATTGATGCACTTTCTGCCATCAAGAACATCCGTCTTCAAGACGGTCTGGATATTGCAATTATCGCCGCGATGATCTTTGCATTGCTCAGGTGGTTTAAGACCAGGGCGTCGCGCTTCGTCCTGATCGGCATCCTGCTTTTAGGTTGTGTTTACCTGGCCGCCCGTTTTCTCCAGCTTTACCTGACGGTCATCGTTCTGCAGGGATTTTTTGCCATTTTGCTTTTTGTCCTCGTCGTGATTTTTCAGGAGGATCTGCGTGGCGTCTTTGAGCGCCTGGCTCTGTTCGGCAATCTGCGTAGAACTGCCGCGCCTCTGCCGGTGCTGGAACGGTCGGCGGACATTATTGCCGAAGCGGCAGGTAATCTTGCTAAAAAACGAATCGGCGCCTTGATGGTGATTCAGGGCTCTGACCCGCTGGGCAGGCACATAAACGGAGGCATCGTCCTGGACGGACAGCTAAGCCCCGTTCTTTTGGAAAGCATCTTCACTCCTCACTCGCCCGGTCACGATGGGGCGGTTATCATAAAAGGTGATCGCATCTTAACATTCGGCGCGCACCTGCCCCTGTCGGCCGGTATCAGCCACTATGAAAATATCGGCCTGCGTCATACGGCCGCACTGGGTATCTCGGAGCGCTCCGACGCTTTGTGCGTAGTTGTTTCCGAAGAACGTGGTACGATTTCATTGGCATCAGGCGGTGCTCTTTCCATAGTTTCCGGTCCCTCCGTGCTCAATGAATTTTTAAAAAAACACTTTGCCCGTTACCAGCCGTTAGCGGGATCGAAGCCTGTTTTGTCATGGATGCGGGAAAGCACAAAAGAAAAAGTCATTGCTCTGACTCTGGCTTTTGTTTTGTGGATAGCGGTCGGCTACCAGCGTGACACACTGAGGCGTGATTTTATCATCCCGGTGGAATATAAAAATATTCCGCAAACCTGGCAAATTGAAGAGCCGCAGCTTACGGAAGCGAAAGTCATCCTGCAGGGGTCCGCGCAGGCTTTCCGACTCCTGCAGGAAAAATCGTTGCGGCTGTCGCTGGATCTTTCTTCTGTCTCTGAAACAAATCGGGAATTCACACTAAGCAGAGACCTGGTCAACGCGCCCTCCAATCTCACGGTAGCCGAAATCAGTCCTTCTAAAGTGCGGGTTAACGCGTCCCGGCTTATCTGGGCATCTCTGCCGGTGCAACTGACCACACGTAACCATCTTGCCGATGGGCTGGTAATTAAAAAAACATCACTTGAACCGTCTTCGGTGCGGGTGCTGATAGGTTCCCGGATGAAAGCCGGAGAAATAAGCCTCGCTACAGAGCCGCTGGATCTGCAGGGAATTTCCGGTACTATGGCTACAACGTTGAGACTGGCTCCGGCGCGGGGAGTGACTTTCCCCAACGGCGATCCGCCGCAGATTCGTGTCAATATAAGTATAAAAAAGAAATAATGGCCTCCCCAAGGCGGTTCGGGAGAAAATTAGCTTATGATAATTATGATTTTACAGGGATACCCGCCATATTATTATCATTTCGGCTGCCCGGGAGAATTATCTTTTGGCTGAGCCGGGCACATCCCGCGCCGCCGGACAGAAATGTCAGATAATAAGGTTGAAGCCGGACAGGGCAAGGTATTTTTCAAGCGGGAAAGTGAAAGGAAAATCAATATGCGCTTGGCTATAAAAAAGAGATCCAAAAAGGCCGGCCTGGCCCCTGGCACGCTCGTGCATATAGGGAGGGCGTATGCGGAAAAACCGAAAATCACGGTGTTTCGCTACGATGAGGCATCCGTCACGGAAAAAGAAGTCTCCTCCGTCATGGAAATAAGAGACGAAAAAAGTCTGCCCGGCATTCTCTGGGTCAATGTTGATGGCCTGCAGGATGTACAGCTGCTGGCGGAAATCGGCTCTTTATTCGGCCTGCATCCCCTTGTTATGGAGGATATTCTCAATACCGACCAGCGTTCGAAAATGGAGGATTTTACAGACTACATCTATATAGTTTTAAAAAATTTCCACAATCATCTCGATGAAAACATTCAACAGGAGCAGGTCAGCGTTATCTTCGGGAATAAATTTGTTTTGTCATTTACAGAGAGAAAAAGTGAAATTCTGGATCCGATACGGGAAAGGCTGCGCTCCGGAAGAGGCAGATTTCGCAAGGCGGGAGCGGATCTTCTGGCTCACCATGTAATAGACAATATTGTCGATCAGTATTTTGTCGTATTGGAAGACATAGAAGAAAAAATTGAAAACCTGGAAGATGAACTGATCCGTGAGACAACGCCCTTCGGCCTGCAGTCCGTTCACAACCTGAAAAGAAAACTTATTTTCATGCGCAAATCCATGTGGCCGTTAAGAGAAGCCATCAGCTCCCTCCAGCGCTCCGATTCACCGCTGATTGAGGCCTCCAATGAGATTTACTTCAAAGATATCTACGATCACATGATCGCGGTAATTGATACGGTGGATACGTTTCGGGACATGCTCTCCGGCATGCTGGACGTTTACCTGTCGTCAACCAGTATGAAACAAAGCGAGGTCATGAAGGTTTTGACGATTATTGCCACGATTTTCATGCCCCTTACGTTCCTCGCGGGCATCTACGGGATGAATTTTATAAATATGCCGGAGCTCAAGTGGCAGTGGGGGTATTTTACCGTGTGGGGGATAATGCTGGTCATTGTGGTGGTGATGGTTTTGTTCTTCCGCAAAAAGAAATGGCTTTGAGCCGGCAGCAAAAAGGTTGCAATCGGTTGCAAAATATGTTCAATGATCTAAAGTATTTTAAAAAACCGGGAGGCAGGAGATTATGCAGGTATTCACGGCCAATGATATAGTGGAAGTTGCCGTTCGTATTGAGGAAAACGGGATTACTTTTTACGGCTTCGCCGAGAAGATGGCCCAGGCGGCGGATGTTAAAAAGCTGTTTGCGGGTCTGGCTGCGGCGGAGGCGGCTCACAAACGGATTTTCGAAAAGCTTCTGTCACAGATTGAAACCTATACGCCGCCGGAGCGATACGCTGGGGAGTATGCCGAGTATCTTAGAAATTATGTGGATAACAACATAATTTTCACCAAAGAGGTCATGGACAAACAACTGTCGGCGGTCACCGATACCCCGAGCGCGTTGGACTTCGCCATGCAGCGCGAACTGGATTCAATTTTGTACTATCATGAGATTAAAAACCTCGTTCCGCAGGCCCAGCATGAAACCATTGAAAAAATCATTGAAGAGGAAAGAAAGCATTACGCCATGCTGCTTGACGCAAAGAAAAAATACACGTCATAACTTTTCCTGACCACTTGCCAAAAAGCCGTTTTCACAAACGGCTTTTTTTTGTGGTGCGCCCGGCAGGGCGCACAGACTTGGTGGTGCAAGTCCACTACTTACCCGGCAAGGGGAAGAGTTAGCTAAACGGCAAGGGTGTCGCGGGTAACTGCGAATCTGGAGGAAGCCGAAGGCAAAGCGCTGGCCTGACGAACAGGAAGCGGATACGAGGCGTTACAGCTGGGTAAGGCGGCAATTATCGTCAAAGCCCGGTACTTGCACGGAACGCTGTAACGTAGATCCGACAGGTATAAGCGTGAAGGTCTGTGCGTCATACCCGGGGAGATCCGGCAGTCTGCCGAATTGTGCTACCACGGTCCCGACTTTGACAGCAACTTCTGATTTTGTCGTAAAAACATGAATAATATCAACGAAAGGGTTCTTGGTTTTTCAAAAGTGTAGTGAACAAATTAGCTGTTGATATCGTAAATATGTTGCAATTATCTATAAT